>Ga0209191_1000110_pt1 | contig 64733 bp, 50 predicted proteins | sample S_130626_EF_Meta_FD_187320 | JGI IMG/M metagenome (GOLD analysis project Ga0209191, IMG submission 187320) | Freshwater microbial communities from Lake Simoncouche, Canada to study carbon cycling - S_130626_EF_MetaG (SPAdes) (version 2) | ecosystem: Environmental > Aquatic > Freshwater > Lake ...
ACACAATCTAGATAATATTTACAGTGCTTCGCACTTGACTACTAACACAATAAGACATTAGAAAAAGCTCGAGCGAAAGCGAAGAGCAGATGTACGCAGTACATCTTTCAATACTATAAATAACATATCATGAAGATTTTAGACATAATCACTGAAGCCACAACCCCTGTTACTGCTGATGCAATAGCAATGGCTTGGATAAAAGCAAATCCTGAGAAAGCCGCGGCATATCAAGAAACGCTGGCAAAGCAATGGACTCTTAGTACTAGTATAATGAAATACTTTAAGTACGGGAATGTATGGTATCCTTCCCTACTGGCTGGCGCTAAAGTATGGGCATTGGAACAGATTGCCAAAGAACCTCTTGATACTTTTAGAAAGAGCGATCCAGCATTTGCGGCTTATACAGATCTTGAAAAAGCACAATGGGTTAGCAAAGCAAGAGATGAAATATTTGGCATATGGTTTGCTCAGTATGCTGTCCAAGGTATAATACGTGGTTGTTTTGCATCAGCTTCTTTGTTAGGAGCATTCTTACGAACAGTGGGCGGAGCGGCCGGGCTTGCCGTTACTAAAAAACCTGGGTTTGGCGTGGCAGTAGCGCAAGAACTTATGATTTTAGCCGCACAAGGATGGATAGGGAGTCCAAGTGGCACTAAATGGCTTAAAGACCTTATCGGGCCTGCGTTCTTTAATGCACCCGGTGCGGCCATTACTACCAGCTGGGATTGGTTAAATGAGTTAATTAAAAAGTACACTGGCGTTGATATCAACGATACTGTAACGCCCGGTATAAATGATGCAGTAAAGAAAACTGTAGCGGCCGATACTACTGGTATAACATGGAAAGATCCTGCGCAAGCCGCTAAAGATTATGCTGATTTTGAAAAACGCACTGCATCAACAAACATAACAGGCAAGGCACCGGGCCAACTTTAAACTAAGGGCAAGCCACTTTTCTGTGTAAGTTCAATATTTTCTTCAATAATAGAGCCCATCAGTGTTAAATCTTCTTTACTAAGTGTAAACAATAAATCATCTATACCAACACCGCCCCGCATATACCAGCATATACGGAATAAATTAGTCTTGAGTCTCTTAACATCTTTTTCTAGCCTAACTAGATATTCTTCAATTTCTTCGTTGGAAAGTCTAATTAGGCGCTGGCGAAAAAACCGGATTGATCCATATTAACAAACAGTGAATTATCAGCTTGGCAAGAATCGCACACTACTTGTACAGCAGGTAGTTCCCATCGTTTTCTATTTTCTTCAACTTTGGCTTTGATAGCATCGAACACACTCTTGTCGCAGTTGTTAAGCCACTCTTGAATAAACTGTCGTTGGTTAGTAACACCTTCTGGAGACTCTACACTTTCTACTTGTTGCATTAGTAAGTCATTTTGTATCACTGTGACTTTTTCAAATAATCCTGCTAGTAATTTCTTTTGCTCTTCTTCTTGCTCTGGCTCAGTCATGGCCATTGCCTGTGATAACTGGCGTTGAATTTGAAAATTCTTAGTTTGAAATTCAGTCCATTGTCGATAATTTAACGGATGTAGTGTAATTGTTATATCTTGCAAAGGTACTTTACTGTTGTATTCACAACTGCCAAAATGCTGGATATATGTACCTAGATCAATGTCATAATCATTTATTTCGTTACAAGAATTGCAAGTGTGTGAAACTGACATGGTATTGCCTTCTGTAGCAATTCGTATGGCCACCAACAACAAATCCAAATCTAACAAACACAAGTCCCACGCATCTTTAATTGTTGGGCAACAGCTTTCAATAACCTTTGTAGTGCTTTCCCCGTTCAACAACGCATCCGGTGTTTTGACCAGTATTTCATCCATGCCAGTCATACCGTAGATTGATACATTATCAGGGTCTCCATTCAAGGAGCCTGGTTGATTAAAAATCCCTTTGCTAGGTAGTTTAACGTAGACTTTAGGTTGTCTAAAATACTTCTTCAATGGATTATTGGCCATTATTATCTCCAGATAAATATTACTATGATGTATTTATATACGTATATTTCAAGGATAAAATAATGGCAGGTGTAAAAGTTGTCGATATGACCGCAGAAGAGTTTGCTACCCTGATTGCTAAGGCAGTAAGCGGAGGATCAAACTCAAACTTTCAAAACAGAGTTGGTGGCGGAGCCACAGGCGATGTTAAAGGACTAATTGACAAATTTGGTGATGGATTAACTGGTATACTAGGACACATGAGTGCCTTTGCTGGTAAAGCCATAGAACAAACAGCAGATACCAGTGATGCAGTAGCCATGGTGTCAAAAACCATGAGCGAAGTTTTGCCAGAAGCTTTTGGCGTATTGTTTAGTAAACTTGGTGGGTTTGTTGCTGACTCGGTTAGAGACTGGCAACAAGTTAGTAGTTTAGGATTTCAAATGGGCGGAGATGCTATGGCATTCCGCCAAGCATTCTCGTCAACTGGAATGAGTGTTCGAGATTGGGCAGGAATGTTAGATACTACTAAACCTGCATTTGCAATGTTAACTGGTAATCTTAGTACAGGCGCTCAAGCATTTGGTCAGCTGTCATTTGAAATACAAAACAGCACTAACAGTCAACAATTTTTAAAATTAGGCATGAATGCCAAAGACATGAACGAAGCATTAGCAGTTACTATTGCTTCGCAAGGTGTACAACGCATTCAGGGTCAAAGTCAGCAAGAGCGTATGAATTCTTTTTTAGATTCAACTGCTAAACTTTCAAGAGAAATGGATGAACAAGCAAAACTTACTGGAATAAGTAGACAAGAACAATTAAAAAATGTAAGAGCAATACAAGAAGAAGCACAAACTCGTGCGGCCATACTGCAATTCCGTCAAAGAAATCCAGAAGGAGAAAAGACCCTAGGAAGTATTAACGCGGCTTCTGCTAACTACGGACAAGAAATGCAACGAGCATTGGTAATGTCAGTGGCAAGAAACGGCTCAATAACTCAAGACATGGCTAATCAGATTCAACAAACATATGGCCCTGCGGTGCTTGCTCAAGTTGTGGAAATTGGTAGGATGGCAAATAGTTCCAATGCAGAAATTCGAGAACAAGCAGTGACAGCTTCAAAAGCCCTACAAGGCCAGATGGGCGAAGGACTAAAAACACAGTCACAAAATCATGCTCACGGTATTGCATTGCAATCAAAGATGACTCAAGAAGCATACAACCAGATTTTTAATCTAGAAACAAGTATGGCGGCTTATAGAAATGCTGATCCAAGTCGTAAAAACATGACCGATGCAGAAATTATGGCTGGAATAAAAGAGGATATAGCACTACAACAAAAAGGTCTACTGACAGAAGCATTAAAAGGAGTAATAAATCCTGAAACTGGAAAAGAATACGCACGAGGTGATAAAGACCCTCGAGCACTTGCTACAGATTTGACCATGGAAGCGCAACGTCAGATTACGTTGTTTGGCTCTAACCTTAATAGATTAGTTGATACTATGAATCAAAGGTTGACTAACAATTCCGATGTGGTAACGGCAGGCGGTGACGCACTTAAAGCAATGAGACAAACTGGTACAACACCGGGCTCTAACATGCAACAAAGCCCAGTAACAGCATTGACAAGTAAGCTACTTCTTAAATTTGACACCTTTAATACAGAAGCTGAAAAGTCTCAACTAAGAATTGCGGCAAAATGGGACGAAGTACTTAAAAGAATTGAAACACTGTTTGGTAATGTTACTATAAGAGCAGACGGAACTAATCCTAGTAAATCTAGTTCATCAAGTTGGTTCCAATCTGGCCCGCAATTATCTATGTGGGGTGAGGCAGGTCCTGAAGCCATAGTAAATGAAGCAGATGCCAGTAAGTTTATCATGGATAACATTGGTCTAGTTAGTAATTCTGGAGTCAATAGTCCCACAATGAATTCATTATTGAGAAATATTCCAGCTCAAATTAGTAGCGTTAAAGAAACAGTCAGTGCTCAAGTGGAGCAAGCAATCAACAGCACCACAGATCAATCTGAACTGGTGTCAGCTTTGCGCGAGATAAGTACTGTGATGCAAGTAACTGCCACAACTATGAAAGAAGTTGCTAGAAATACCAAAGATACAGCCACAAACATTAAAGCCGCTGGCATTAATATTGTCTAAGGAATACATATAATATGAGTTGGAAAAAGTTTTTCACACCAGTACCTGTTGGATCACAAAGCCGTAGCCCGTTGGGTCCAAATAACACTAGTGCTGGTATGGGTCCGGCTAAAACAAACTATTCAAGCTATTTGCCAGATGTATACAGCGGTAGTCCAAATCGTATTGATCGTTATAATCAATATGAAACAATGGATGCAGATCCAGAAGTTAATGCGGCCTTAGATATTTTAGCAGAATTTTGTACACAAAAAAACAAAGACGGACACAGCGCGGCATTTAAAATTGAATGGCGTAGCAAAGCCACTAATGCTGAAACAAAAATTCTAACCGAATATTTAAATCAATGGGTTAAGTTACAACAGTTTGATACACGTATTTTCCGTATATTGCGTAATACATTTAAGTTTGGTGATAGTTTCTTTATTCGTGATCCAGAAACACAAAAGTGGTTTTATGTTGATCCAAGCAAAGTAGTTAAAATTATTGCCAACGAAAGCGAAGGTAAAAAGCCAGAGCAGTATGTTATCCGTGATATCAATCCTAACTTTCAAAATTTAGTTGCTACACAAATTGCACCTAACGTAAAAGATGTTAATCGAGGCGGATCAAGTGCAAGTGTAGGCACAGGCGGCATGGCCGCACGTGGTATGACAGGCGCATATCCATCAACCGGCAGTCGTTGGGATAAACAAGAAAATGAAGTAGCAGTTAACGCTGAACACGTTATTCATTTGTCATTAAGCGAAGGTTTAGACAACAATTATCCGTTTGGTAACAGCTTATTAGAAAACATCTTTAAAGTTTACAAGCAAAAAGAACTATTAGAAGATGCTATTCTTATCTATCGTATACAACGTGCTCCAGAAAGACGCATCTTTCACATAGATGTAGGTAACATGCCCAGCCACTTGGCCATGGCGTTTGTGGAAAGAGTCAAAGACCAGATCCATCAACGTAGAATTCCTAGCCAAAATGGCGGCGGTCAGAACGTTATTGACAGTGCTTACAACCCATTAAGCATTAATGAAGACTATTTCTTTCCTAAATCAGCAGACGGACGTGGTAGTGATGTTACAACATTGCCCGGCGGAACTAACTTAGGTGAGATTGACGACTTAAAATACTTTACTAACAAGTTATTCCGCGGTTTGCGCATACCAAGTAGCTATTTGCCTACTGGTGCAGACGACAGTAACAGCAGTTACAATGATGGTCGTGTGGGCACAGCATACATTCAAGAGCTACGCTTTAACAAATACTGCGAACGTTTGCAAGCATTGATATCAACTTCGTTTGATATTGAATTCAAACGCTACATGCACACACGTGGTGTGAACATTGATGCCACTTTGTTTGATTTGCGCTTTAATGAACCACTAAACTTTGCAAGTAGCCGTCAAGCGGCCTTGGACACTGAGCGTATCAATACCTTTAACACGATACAAGCAGTACCTTATATGAGTCATCGATTTGCATTAAAGCGTTTCTTAGGTCTAACAGAAGACGAGATTGCAGAAAACGAACGTCTATGGGCAGAAGAACAAGGCGACGGCAGTGCTACTGACACAGATAGTGCTGGAGAATTACGCGGTGCAGGATTAAGTGCAGGTGGCATTGCAGGAGATATGACTACTAGCGGTGATTTGTCTGCTCCTGAAGGTATGGAAAATCCTTTAGAGCCTGCTCCAACACCAGGAGCAGAAGCACCGGCACCAGGAATGCCTCCCGCAAGATAAATATTAACATGATACTACGTGAACTTTTTAATATGTCGGATGCTGGGCGCAATGTTAATGACATGCGTTATGATCCATTGCGCGACCAATCAGCTATGAAGAAATCCGACACACGTAAGACAAGATTGACACTATCTCAGATCAACGAACTTCGCAAAGGTAGCGAAGCACACATACTAGAACAAGAGCATGAACTAGCTTTTATTAACAAGATGTATGCTAAACCACCGGTGCCGGCACCGGCATAAACGGGTTAGTACATAAAACGGGCTGTTTTTACACTATATCAGCATGTATTTTGCTGATACGTGTAAATATCATACAGCCTTGTATTCATATTCACAGGAGACAAACATGACTGATCGTACACAATTCGAGCAAATGCTCGAGGCTTTGATTAATGAAGATAAATCAACAGCACAAGAAATATTCCACAACATCGTAGTCGCAAAATCACGCGAAATCTACGAAGAACTATTAGAAAATGACTTTGGACAATCAAGTTCAGATTCTTCAACTCCACCTACCGATACCGGAATGGAAGAAGAAGACGAAAAAGATGACGCTGAAGATGACTTCAGTGCCGACGATGAAACTGATGACATGGTCGGAGACGTTGATGCAGACAGCGATGACGAAGGCGACGAACCAGAAGGTGACGTTGAAGATCGCGTACAAGATTTAGAAGATGCTTTAGAAGACTTAAAAGCAGAGTTTGAACAGCTAATGGCTGGTGAAGAAAACGGCGACATGGGTGCTGATGACATGGCAGGCGATGACATGGCAGGCGACGAATTTGGTGCTGATGACATGGGTATGGATGCCATGGCAGGCGATGACAGCATGGAAGATGAAAGCGCAGGTTCAGGCGAAGGCACTGAAGTACATCACTATATCCACACAGACGAACAAAGTTTTATGGAAGATGACGAACAACTAATCCGCGAATACGTTGAAAAAGTTGGCGGCGCCACATACAACACATTCGGCTCTATGGGCGACAACGGTACAAACACTAAGTCTGTTGTAGCTGGTAAGAACGATATGGGCGGTACAGTAAAGAATATTGCGCAGAACCACACAGAAGTTAGTGCTGATATTGGTGCTAAATCGACAGTTCAAGGCAATGGTGTAATGAGTCCTAAAGTAGCTCCTAACCCAGATGCTAAAGGTAACATTAATGTTCCAGGCGGCAAAGCAGGCAATGCATTTAGTACAAAACAGCCAGGACACGGTGCTGAAAAAGCAGGTTCTAAAGAAACTGCTACTAACAAGCAAAGCATTTTACGTCAAGCTAAGAAATAAAAAGAGACTATTTAAAATATGTCACTATACCTCCGAGAGAATCTCAGTTTCAACGAAGCAAAAATGGTCGTTGAGTCTGATGACAAAGACGGGAAAAGTTTATACATGTCCGGGATTTGCATCCAGGGCGGTATAAAAAACGCTAACCAGCGTGTTTATCCGGTGCAAGAGATTGGCAAGGCTGTCAAAACCCTTAACGATCAGATTCAAAACGGCTATTCAGTTCTCGGAGAAGTAGATCATCCAGATGATCTAAAAATAAATTTGGACAGGGTCAGTCACATGATAACAAACATGTGGATGGACGGTCCAAATGGTTACGGCAAACTTAAAATTTTGCCAACTCCTATGGGGCAACTAATTCGTACAATGCTGGAAAGCGGAGTAAAATTAGGTGTCTCCAGCAGGGGGTCCGGTAACGTCAAAGGCGACGGCTCCGGTGAAGTATCAGATTTTGAGATTATCACAGTAGATATGGTAGCTCAACCTAGTGCTCCGGGAGCATATCCAACACCAATTTATGAACACCTTATGAATAATAAGGGAGGATTAAGTGCCTTACGCATAGCGCAAGAGGTGAAAGGTGATCCTAAAGCACAGAAATATCTCAAAGAGAGCCTATTAGCAATAATTGGCAAACTCCAATAAAAGGAGAATCACATGTTGGAAGCACTTAAAAGTTTATTTGAAAACAACGTGATTTCTGAAGAGATCCAAGCTTCTCTTGAGTCTGCTTTCGAAGCTCGTTTAACCGAGACTCGCGAAGTATTAACTCAACAGTTACGCGAAGAATTTTCCCAAAAGTACGAACATGACAAACAAGTTATGATTGAAGCTGTCGACACAATGATCAGCGAACAATTAGCACAGGAAATTGTCGAGTTTACAGAAGATCGTAATCAACTTGCAGAAATGAAAGTTAAGTATGCTCAAAAAATGAAAGCAGACACAGCGACAATGAAGGAATTCGTTACTCGCCAGTTGGCTTCTGAAGTTTTAGAGCTACATGAAGATCAGAAAGTAATGGCTAGTAAATTTGGACTATTAGAAACTTTCGTAGTAGAAGCATTGGCCCAAGAAATCGCAGAATTTTACAAAGACAAGCAAGACCTTGCTGAGACCAAGGTACGATTAGTCCGTGAAGGACGTCAACAACTTGCAAAAGTTAAAGAACAGTTTGTACAACGAGCCGCTCAGATGGTTGACACATTAGTAACAGAAGGTTTAACTACCGAACTTACTAGTTTGAAAGAAGACATCGAATCAGCACGCCGCACAGACTTTGGTCGTAAGATGTTCGAGGCGTTTGCCGCAGAATATCAGACTAGTTACTTGAACGAGAAATCAGAAACTGCAAAATTGCTCAAAGTCATAGACTTGAAAACGGCTGAACTAACAGAAGCGCAAGCTCATGTTATCATGGCACAAAAAGTAATAGAAAGCAAAAAAGCAGAATCAAGACGTCTAGGCGAAAGCATTGAACGTCAAAAAATCATGGCAGAATTGCTAAGTCCACTTAACGGTGAACAAAAAGTAATTATGAGTGAATTAATGGAAAGCGTGAAAACAGCAAAACTAGTTGATAGTTTTGACAAGTATCTACCAGCTGTTATAGCAGGTAAAGCTCCACAAAAACAAAAACAGGCACTAACTGAGGCAAAAGAAATCACAGGAAACAAAGTTTCCAACACCAATCGTAGCAGTGAGCTAGAAAACAATAACATTATTGATATTCGTAGACTTGCTGGACTAAAAATTTAAGGAGAATTTAAATGTCAGAACTACTAAACGGACGTTGGGCAGAAACTAAGGAAGCACTTTTAGAAGGCCTAAACGGCACTAAAAAATCAGTAATGTCGGTTACACTAGAAAATACTCGTAAGTATTTGATGGAATCCCCAACAGCTGGTGCTACCTCTGCCGGTAACGTTGCCACACTAAATCGCGTAATCCTTCCAGTGATTCGCCGCGTTATGCCTACAGTCATTGCTAATGAACTAGTCGGCGTACAACCAATGACTGGTCCAGTTGGACAAATCCACACATTGCGTGTTCGTTATGCAGATAACTCAACAAACAGTGGAGTAACAGCAGGTGAAGAGGCATTGAGCCCATTCAAGATTGCAGAAGCATATTCTGGAAACGAAAGTGCAACAGCTAAAGCGGCTTCAACAGCTACTTTAGAAGGTCGTGCTGGTAACAGAATGAGCATTCAAATCTTGAAACAAACAGTTGAAGCTAAGACACGTAAGTTATCAGCTCGCTGGACGTTTGAAGCCGCACAAGACGCACAAGCCCAACAAGGTATTGACGTTGAAGCAGAAATCATGGCCGCTTTAGCACAAGAAATTACTGCTGAAATCGACCAGGAAGTATTGGCTAGCTTGTTAACACTTGCTGGTTCAGATACTGAGACATACAACCAAGCTAGCGTATCTGGTACAGCTACATTCGTTGGTGACGAGCATGCCGCATTGGCAGTTCAGATCAACCGTGTTGCTAACTTGATCGCTCAGCGTACACGTCGTGGTGCTGGTAACTACGCTGTGGTAAGTCCATTTGCATTGACAATCCTACAATCTGCTACTACAAGCGCATTTGCTCGTACAACAGAAGGTACATTCGAAGCACCTACAAACACCAAGTTTGTTGGTACATTGAACAATGCTATGAAGATTTATGTTAACTCATACGCAAACGATTCAACAAGTATTCTTGTTGGTTACAAAGGTTCTTCAGAGTCTGATGCTCCTGCATTCTACTGCCCATACATTCCTTTAATGTCAAGCGGTGTTGTGTTAGATCCATCAACATTTGAACCAGTCGTATCATTCATGACACGTTATGGCTACGTAGAATTAAGCAACACTGCTTCTTCTCTAGGTAACGCCGCTGACTACTTAGGTCGTGTTGGTATTACTTCAGCTAACGTTAAATTCAGTTAATCTGAAAATAACATTATTGTTATAGACAAAGGACTTCTTCGGAAGTCCTTTTTCATTTGTAGCTAAATACATAGTACGACTTACACGGTGTAAGTTTTATGCGGAAATCCAACCGCGTATGGCCTAGAACGCCATTATTCTTAAGGAGAAATAAAATGGGACGTCCTTTACACAAGAAATTTTTTGGTGGTACCGACTTAGGTAACGTAGCTGGTGAATTTTTAAACACAATTACTACAGCTTCTGGTGCTAACAACTCATCAGGTTTTACTAACGGTTCAACCACACAAGTAACATTATCAGCACCACAAATTGCTGGTGGTGTAACAGCAACAGTTACAGTACAAAGCGTAGCTGGAGCAATTTTACAATTAACAGCTGGTAACGGTAGCGGCACAACATTATCAGGTGCTGGTACAGCAGTAGCAGTAACACAAACATTTACTGGTTTGACACAAAAATCAACAAGCGGTTCTGGTACTGGTGCTGTGTTTACAGTAGCACGTACTGGTGGTACTAGCTATGGCGCTAACACAACTATCACTTGTACCTCGGCAGGTTCTGGCTACGCTAACAGTGCCACAATCGTTATTGACGGCGCATTTTTAGGCGGTGTTACTTCAACAAACGATTTAACAATTACTTTAGGTACAGTAGCAACAGCTGGTCAAATTACTGGTTTAACAATTACCAATCCTGGTTCAGGTTACACAAGTGCTCCAACACCAACATACTCAACAGGTACAATTGGTACATTGGCATTTACATATACATTGTCTACAACACAACAAAACGCAATTCTGCCACAAGCAGTTACAGTTGGTTCAACAAATCGTACAACTGGTAACGACATTATCAAACAAGTTTCAACACGTCGTTACAGAGTTCAAAGTCAAGACGGTACAGCAATTTGTACATTACAAACTGCTACTCCAAGTGCGGCCGGACAAATGATTATTGTTGCTACTGACTCTACAGCTTGTACATATTACGTTACCAAGTTAACAAAGAACAAAGCAACATTGACACGCTTTGGCGGTGGTTCATATGAATTTGCTGACGGCGCATCGGTTCCTTGGACTCTTGCTAGTCCAACAGCTAACGTTAACGTTCAATTAGCTAATAACTAAAAACTAACAGGGGAGCGCAAGCTCCCTGTTTAGGATAACTAATGTCAAGAATAGTCAAAATAAGTAACGGAGACTACAAAGTTGTTGTAGGATCTGCGGCCACACCTGCTAATATCACTTTGGATACTACAGGACAATCTGCAAATCCTTCCAGTTACGGTAGCGTAACTATCAAAGGAAATTTGGATGTGCAAGGCACAACAACGTATGTTGAGTCAACAAATAGTTATGTTAAAGATGTAATTTTTGAATTAAATTATGATCCTGCAGATGTTAATTCAGGCATTAGTGCCCTAAACAATTATCGTGCAGGTATTCAAATCAACCGCGGCATATTATCAGCCGCCCAATTTATTTTTGATGAATCAGTCACACACTATGATCCTAACTTAGGAACAAGTGCGCCAGGTTCATTTGTAGCACGTACCGCAGACGGAGCATTGACCAGTGTGCAATTGGCCGCAGTTGGTACTCAAGCAGGGTTTGATATTAACTTTGACTTGAACAACACCACTAACGTTTTAAGTATTGCTCGAGGCACTGCTACTGTGGGAAGTGTGCCTTATTATGCTCGTGTGACCCAAGACGATCATATTCCTAATAAGAAATATGTCACAAATTATGTAGCGGCTGGAGCATTTTTGCCAGGCGTTGCTGACGTTAATCAAATTTATTCAGGCGACACCACAGTTCGTGTGTTTGATTCAAGCGTAAGCGCAACACGAATTGCCACATTAACTAGTGCAAACATTTCTGGTGCAACTCCTGGAATATTAACATTTACGCAATCAACAGGTGATTCAGTTCAGCCGGGTATGTTATTAAGCGGCGGCGGAGTTACTGCGGATACTTATATTGTTTCTGGAAGCGGACTTACTTGGACTTTAAATAAAGCGGCCACAGGAAATCCAACCCAAGGTGTTTATACAGAACCATTTAGCCCATCAGACCCGAGCCCAGTAGCTGAAACAAGTCAAGTAGTCTTTACTGTAGATGGTATTATAAGATCTCAGTTAAATGCTAACGGATTTTATATTGATAATATAAAAATTAAAACTAATACAATTAAGAACTATGACGGATCTAACGATTTAATTTTAGGTGCAAATAACGGTAATGTCCAAGTAGCGGCAACATTAACACTCAACAACCAAACTTTACCAACTTATACAACAGGTGGTACAAAAGTATACTCAAGCATTAGTCCAGGACCAGGAAAGTCGGGAATATTTTTTGTAAATAGTACAAACTATGCCGATGAGTTAGTGGCAAAGAATCGAGCATTACTTTTAAGTATGATATTTTAAGGACAAAACATGGCATTAACTTGTACAGCAATTAACGCGGCAAACACAGTATTATATACTAGTAGTGGCAATACTGCCATTACCACTTTGATTGTTTCAAATGTAAACACATATAATCCCGCTACCCCAACAGTTGGCCAAAGCAATTTAAATTTATTCATAGTTCCTGGTGGCGGCACTCCAAACTTTGCCAACATGATTGTTAGCGCATTGCCATTACCGGCAGGTGAAACATTTACTTTTGACAATGAAAAAATTATTATGAGTAATAATGATACGCTAGTAGCTACTAGTAGCGCACCTTCCGGAATTGCACCCAGCGCCGTTAGCTTAACAATCAGCAGTTATAATGCAAAAAGCGGAACTGGCCCATACCTTGTTACATTTAATATTCCAACAACGGCAAGTTTAGGAACTAGCGGCGGAGTTGGATTTTATTTTAGTATTATTGGTAACGGCAATGCTTTATATAATGGCGTGTATGTATGTACAGCCAGTACAACCACTACAATACAATTAAGTTATACAGCTGATCCAGGAACATACGGTTCTGGAACTACTGTTATGAATATCAGTAGTCTTGTTTCTACTGTAAGTACATTGAGCGTATAATGCGATTTTTAAGAAACATAAATCTTAATCCCAAAGCACCACACGATCAGCGACTGGTAATTACCAAAGCTGATGAAGTGCAGTTCAATACCCCGGGCAGTTTGAAATTACCCAGCGGCACCACAGCCCAACGTGCGGCCAGTCCCACTGCTGGCATGATGCGTCTTAACACAGATACTAATCAAGTTGAAGTTTATCAAAGTTCGAGCTGGCGCAGTTTGCGTTACAAAGAAAGTGGAGCAATTGCTTTACAAAGTTTAGGCAACGGTGACGGCATTAGCACATTGTACGGCCCACTTAGCCCAGCGCCACCATCGGTTGTACAAAGCAGTTACACATGGACAGGTGCTAACTTAATGATTTATGTTGAAAACGTATTTCAAATTTATAATACAAACTATTTGATTGCACAAAATCCAACAGTTAATGCCACAGCCAACACATTGGCCAATAGCGGAGCAACAAGTATAACATTAAACAGCGTTGCAGATATTATTGTAGGCTCGACAATTACAACAACCGCTCCAACTACAACTGTATCAACAACAGTCAATGCGTCTAATGCTACAGCTACCTATGTCAGCGGCGGCGTTGCAACTACAACTATGGTAGTCAGCAGTAAAGTTGGTACATTTGTTGACGGACAAGCCATTGTTAATACTACTGGATTCCGTTCCGGACAATATATTGCTAGCGGATCTGCCACAACAAGTTTTGTACTTAATGCTGTGGCAAACAGCACCCCAAGTGGCACACTTACATTTGCGGCATGGGGCGGCGGCACCAATTTAATTGTTGCTAGTACCACTAGTATTGTTGCAGGAATGTATGTAAACGGTATTGGATTTAACAGCGGCCAAACTGTTGTTAGTGCTAGTGGAGTTGTTGTTGTTCTTAGCGCACCGCCAGATTCAACGCCAACTGGAACTGTAATTTTTACAAGTAGCGCAAGTGGAACAGTGTTTGCGGCCAGTACAACAGTAACCGCAGTTAATAGTTTTACCAACGTAATTACATTAAACCAAGCAACAACTGGCAATATTGCGGCTGGCAGAGATATAACAATGACCTTGCCCACAGGTTACTATGTTCGATTCACCGGCCCTGCGGCCGCAACCAAACCAATTACAGTCATCTCAGGTTTTGACAGTTAAAGGGGTAGCTAATGGCCCTTGATCTAACGCCAGAATATGCACAAAGCCTAGGCCGTATTGGCGGACAACTACTGTCTGCTAACTTAGAGTTCCAAGGCGATGATGTTCAGTTTGATACTGATTTATTATACCTAGACGTTGTTAATAAACGTATTGGTATCAATAATTATGGTACGAGTCCTAACGAACTTTACTTAGGAAATGTTACCGGCGACCAAGCATTATACACAACAGCATTAATAGTTGATGGTACAACTACTACTGATTCTAACTGGACTATTAGTACCAATAACATTCAATTATCTAGTGGCACACTATATCTAAGACCTAACCAAGCTGGCAGTCCAACAATTACAGCCAACGGCGTTGGCAGTGCAAATGTCAATATCACTGACAGATTAATTGCTACAAAAAATATAAATGAGAGCTTGTACTTAACTCCAGATAACGTTGGTATTGTTCAAGTTACTGGCAATATGCAAGTTACTGGAGTCAGTAGTTTAACCTATGTAACTGGTAATGTGCTAGTAGATGGTAACTATATTGCAGGTAGTGTAATTAATTTAGGCGATGCTAGTAGTGATACTATCTCATTCACAGCCGACGAAAATTCAGATTTGATTCCCAAAACCACCAACACATACAGCTTAGGTTCTGCAAGTAAACAATGGAATAATGTTTATGCACAACAGCTAGTCGGCACTGGAGTTACTACCACAAGTGCCACTGCTGGCGGTATAACCTTATCCGGTAACAGCATTTATAGTACCAATATCGCCAGTGATATTACTATTACTCCTTTGGGCACAGGCAATGTAACCTTCAACGGATTAACAGCATTTACTCAAAACAATATTAATAACAATACTGTTAGAATTTATAATGCTCCGTATTATTTGCTATCTACTGCTGACGGCTATGTAAACTTTGCTGGTACAAATGGTGTAGTTTTTCCAGTAGGAACCACAGCACAGCGAAATACTGTAACCACAGGTACTACCCGTTATAATACAGATCTGGGATTTTTAGAAATCTACAACGGCACCAGTTGGCAAAATTCCAACGGCAATATTCCACTTGCAACTACCGCAGACATCAACGATAGTTCTATCATTTACGACCTTATACTAGGTTAAAAACTCCAAACCGCTAAATACTATTACTGTAAGAACTGACCAAGTTTTTACGATACTCAACAGCGAGGCCCGCTATGCAAGGTGGCTATATCCGTGAAATTCGGTGGTAAAGGAGAGGCAGATGGCCCTTGGTCGAATTAGTGGTCCGCTCTTAAAATCGAATCTACTTCGTAACGGTGTAGACTTGGCTTTTGAGACGAATCTATTATACTTGGATGTATCAAATCGCCGCATTGGTATTAATACCAGTTCTCCTTCACACGATTTACAAGTTAACGGCACCACAAGAACCACTACATTGAATGTCAGCGGTTCAAGCACGTTGGGCTTGATCAACTTTACCAGCAGTGCCATTACCAGTTCAAGCAATCAAATTACTTTGACTGCTGGCGGGTCTAATCCAGTTGTGTATCAGGGAATTTTACAAGTTGGCAGTTTGCAACTTACTGCAAATACACTTAGTACAACTAGTGGCAATCAAAATATTTCACTTACTACCACAGGCACCGGTGCTGTTATAGTAAACAACAATTTAACTGTAACTGGAAATTTATATACCCAAGGCAACTTGACCGTTGACGGCACTGTCACTATCAAAGGCAATATTACAATTGGTGATCAAACTACTGATACTGTGGCAATTACCGCGGGTATCAGTAGTGATTTGATACCAGCAACAACCGCAACTTACAATTTAGGTAGCAGTGCATCCAGCCTATACTGGAACAATATCTACGCAACCAACAGTTACTTCACCAGTTTCAATGTTACAAACTTTCAAACCAGCAACTTGGTTTTTAGTGCAAATACTATCACGGACACTGTTAATAATGCAGATATTAACTTTGCCACAACTGGTGTTGGCGGAATCATTATCGGTAACGTTAAAGTTAATGCTAACAACATTACCAATACTGTTTCTAATGCGGTAACTACATTTAATCAAACAACTGGTACTGCCAGCTTTACTGGATCAATAGCAAATGCTACAGCAGTAACATTTACTGGCAGTATTAGCGGATCGACGTTAACAGTTACTAGCGCACCTACTGGCGCAGGACTAGTAGTAGGACAAAGTTTAAGCGGCGGCACAATACTAGCAGGCACTTATATTGTTGCTAATTTAACTGGTACTGGAACAAGTGCAAGCAGTACTTGGACTATTAATAATTATTTTACACAAGCTAGTATAACAATTACAGCACAATTGGCAACATTAATAGTTACAGCAGTTACTACTAGTCCAATTAATTCTGGGATGATATTAAGTGGTAGCGGAGTTACTACCAATACTGTAATTATTAGCCAAAATACAGCAACAACAAGTGCCGTAGCAAGCCCAACATTTGCAAGTGGAGGAGCTCCAAGTTCATATAGTTTTGTAGTTAGTTCTGGCACTAGCATTGTAAAAAATCAATTTGTAAGCGGCACAGGCATTCCGAGTAACACATTTGTAAGCAGTGTTGCTGGTACAACTGTTATATTGACCAAAGCATTTACAACTCAAGCGTCTGGCACATATAATTTTTACACACCGGGCACACAAGGTACATACTATGTGAGTCCAGCACAAACAGCAAGTTCAACTGTTATAACAGGAACTGTAACTGGATATGTTTATATTGGCGGAACCAACGGCGTTGTTATTCCAGCAGGCACGACTGGACAACGTCCAGGTAGTCCAGCAACAGGAATGATTAGATTCAATACTGATATTTCCAGTCAAGCTGTTGAAGTTTATACAGGTAGCCAGTGGGCAGGTGTTGCTGGTGTTGCCGCAGGTATCACAGTCAATCAAGCAACAGACACTGCCGCTCAATGGGCATTGGCATTAGGATAAATTATGGCAACCACATTTAAAAACGTATTAAGTGCAAGTTTAGGAACAAGTGAAACAATTTTGTATACAGCGGCCGGTAACGTGCGTGTTACAGTGTTGGGTATCAGTTTGGCAAATTTAACACCTGGGTTTGTTACAGCTAGTATTAAGATAACAGATCCAACACCAAGCGGAACTTTTACAGCCAATCAAAGCACTGTGACTAATCCAACTGTACTTACTAACGTAAGCACATTTAACAATATCAGTGTTGGCGCCGCTCTTACCGGTGCAAATATTGCCAGCAATACCACTGTGTCATCGTTTGATCCTGTGGCAAAAACAATTACTATGAACAATGCGGCTTTATTAACCGCAACTGCAAATACGATAACATTTGTTGCCACAGTTGCAGTATCAACTTATTATATTAACACAGTGGTTATACCACCAAATCAAAGTTTACGTGTTATCAACGGCGGGGAGCGTTTAGTTTTAGGATCATCAAACAGTTTATCAATTGTAACAAACACAGCGGCCAGTTGCGATGCTATTGTTAGTTTAGTTGAAATCGTTTAAGGAATATTATTATGTCAGAACATTATGTTGGCAGTGTAGGACTAGGAGACTTATTAGGAGAAGGACAAAGCCGATTCTTCTACGGTCTGAGAAGAACAGAAGACGGTACTTTATTTTTTGCTAAAGTAGATCAATTAACTAGCACGGATACTGTCACAGTCAACGTTGCTGGATCTAATGCAAATAACTTTGAAGATTTTGAATACGGCGTGGATTATTTTGACGGACGTAGTGCAAGTGACCATAGCCGTCCTTATCCAAATTTATATTATGATCAATATCGTTGGGATAATAAAAACGTTTATTATTACATTAACACAAACGGGGAACTTGTAGTGAGAGTTAACCAAGCATATACATACTCAGCGGCGCAGATCGTTTAATAGGAATATAGAAAATGGCGGCAGAATTTAAAATTAATAGATTACGTTTTACATGGGCAGGCCCTTGGACAGCCAGCACATTTTATAATCGCGATGCGGTTGTAAGCTACAATGGTAAAACGTATGTTTGTCTAGTTCCTAATACATCAAGCAACAGTTTTAATGCTGATTTAAACTACACTACGCCTGGCGGCGCAAGTACTCCATACTGGGGACTAGTAGTTGACGGCCGCGTTTGGAAACAAGCATGGACAGCAAGTACCTATTACTTTACCGGTAACATTGTTACTTACGGTGGTACTGTTTATAATTGTATTACACAACATACTAGTACAATTTCATTTGATGCAACCAAGTGGACAACAATCAGCCAAAGTTCTGCATGGAGAACTAATTGGACAACTAATACAAATTATGGTATTGGCGATGTTGTCAAATACGGCGGCATTGTATATCAATGTAATACACTCCATACATCTGCATCTACAACTATACTTGGATTAGAAAATCTTGGAATCGATCTTCCTAAGTGGACCATTATTAATAAAGGTCTTGATTATAAAGGTGCATGGGTATCAAATGCAAGATACAAAGCACAAGATATTGTAAAAGTAGGCCCGGATCTTTATCTAGCCAATGTTGGTCATTCTGCGATGACATTCAATTCAAGTGCAGAATGGACTTTGTGGGTACCTGGAATTGAATTTGCAGGTACTTGGGATAGTGCAACTGTATATCAAACAGGTGATACCGCATCCTACGGCGGATACGCTTATGTAAGTGCAACACAAAACAATACTAATAATATTCCATCTGTTGATGCAGTTGATTGGGTGTTATTAACATTGGGTTATACTATAGGCGGTGAATGGTCAAACGGACTGCCTGCTAAAATTGGAACAATCGTAACACGCGGTGGCCGGTTATATGTAGCAATTGCCGATAATCTTTCAGAAGATCCTACTGCAATATCATTATCTACAACATATACAGCTAGCGGTAGTAGCGGTACTACTATTAAAGTTGCAAGTTCAACAGGTGTACAACCTGGCATGAATGTAATTGGTGTTGGATTTACGCTAGGCCAATCTGTTTCTCGAGTAGTTAACAGCACAACAATAGTACTTGATAGAAGTCCTGACGGCACAGTTATTGACGCACAGTCTTTAACATTTGTTGGAGTAAACTATACATATTGGCAAATGGTAGTTCCAGGATCAACTTGGAATAATCGTTGGACCGTTGGAACTGAATACACTCTTGGAAATATAGTAGTATGGAAAAACGGCACTTATAGATGTATACAAAGACATACAGCTTCGGCAGTATCTAATCGTCCCGATGTTGATGTAATGAACAGTTACTGGTCCCTTGTTGTTGCACATCACAGAAAAAATGCATCTACAACTACAGGCGATATTGAAATATATAACGGAACAACCGGCGCTTACGATGTATTACCCATTGGAACCAACAGTTATACTTTAAGAAGCACAAGTGGAAATCCTACATGGAGTCACTTAAATGCTATCAATGCGGTATATTATGTTGCACCATCAGGAACAGATAGTTCATCATCAGGCTGGGGGCAAACTTGGGACAAACCTTGGAAGAGTATTAAATTTGCCTGCGATTATATCGAATCTGGAACTTATAACCCACTTGCCAAAATTGCATTAACTAACGCTAAAGAATGGCTTGCTCAAGAAATTTACAATTTCTGTTTGTATAATAAAAATAACAATATTGCACCATTTACATCTAGCTCGGTATTTGATGCAGACAAGACAAAACGCGATGTTCGTTTGATAGTTGATGCAGTAGTGTATGATATTAGTCGTGGCGGAAATAGTCAAACCGTGGCCGCAACATTATCATATTTTAAAACTGGCTCAGCAGATCAATTGCTCAATGCAGGTATCACAAGTCAAATTACATATTTTGTATCAGCATACACATATTTGCGAAGTTTGATTATTTCAAATGCATTTACTGGTACTGCGCCTGCATTAAACTATCAAGTCTTAAATAGCCAAAGTACAATAGTTAGCCAACCAGCACTAGGTGGAAGTAGTGTCGAAGCTCAAGCAGTAGTTGATACTACTACGCTATTGACTATTTTAATTGATGCACTAACAAATGTAAACACTACTAAAGTGCCAGCCGCAAACTCAGGTGCCACAGCTACAGTTATGGTCAAGACTGGTACATATTCAGAAACATTGCCCATTGTTGTACCTGCTAACGTTGCTATCAACGGTGACGAATTGCGTGGCGCAGTGGTACAACCTGCAACAATTTATAATGGAATTATAAAAGGTACAACTATTTCAGAAACTGTTGGGGAAGGAATTTCTTCTGCAACATTAAGTACAATCACAGCATTATCAACAGCTAATTTAGTAATAGGAGAACCAATTCAATTTGGAACAACTACCGGTAACATTGCCGCATTTACCACTTATTACATCCACGGTGTTTGGAGCAATACTAAATTTAGTATTAAGACAACTGCCACAGGAAATACAGCACTAACATTAACTACTACTGCATTAGGTTTATCAATCGTAGCGTATGGTGGTCAGGCATTACGTGATATGTTCCGCTTACGAAACGGTAGCGGATTACGTAATTTGACCGTAACTGGATTGCTAGGTTTCTTGGGTAACACAAATGTAAACGGTACAGCTAGACCAACAGGCGGCTCATTTGCGTGTTTAGATCCTGGAACAGGAGTAGACGATACCAAGACTTGGATTGTTCGTCGTAGCCCATACATACAAAACGTTACCACGTTTGGTTATGGTTGTACCGGTATGAAAATCGACGGCGCACTACATAATGGCGGTAACAAGTCGATGGTAGCCAACGATTTTACACAAATTATTAGCAAAGGCATTGGTGTTTGGTGTACCGGCGCAGGCGCATTGACTGAAATTGTTTCGGTGTTTGCGTATTACGGATATTGCGGTTACTTTGCTGAAGATGGTGGACGTATGCGAGCCACTAACGGCAACACATCATATGGTAGTTACGGTGTTATTGCTGAAGGTTATGACATAACCGAAACTCCTATTGCTGGTAAAGTATTCAACCAGTCAAGTCAAGTGCAAGCAAATGTTCAAAGTAGCTTTGGTAGTAACGCTCAACTTCTAAAAGTATTATACGGAAATGCCGGTTCAAACTATAACCAAACAACTACCAATATGTTTAGTTACAGTAATGCATTTACCAACGCGGCATGGTCTGGCGACAGTAATATTTCATTAACTAAAAATTCTGCAAGCCCTATTGGAACTGGAACAGATGCTTGGTCTTTAACTGGCAATACTGCTAATACTGGCGAAAATTATATTGCACAAACTGTAACTATTGCACCGGCAGGAGCATTATATTCCAACGTTGGCGCTGTAAATATTTCAGGTTCAGGTTCTGCCGCAACATTTAACGTTACTGTAACTAGTACAGCTTATCTTGTAACAGTTAACACAGGTGGTAGCGGATATGTTGGCGGCGGCGCAGGTGCTGGTAATCAACTATACATTGCAGGTAGTCAATTAGGCGGAGTTGACAGCGTAAACGACTGTATTATTACTGTAGATACACTAGCAGGTAGTAGTATTTTAACAGTAATTGTTTCTGGCACAGTGCCAGCAGGTAGTGCATTAAGTTATACAGCAAGTGTGTATGTGAAAAAAGGTACTGCTGTTTCTATTGACATGCAAGCAATATTTACTGGCTCAAGTTCCAAAACTAGCCAAATATCTTACACATTTGATACAAATACAATTCTTTCTTCTAATGCTACAGGAGGATTCCTCCCAACGCAATATGGTGCAACTGCAACTGCGGTAACAGGGTGGTATAGATTATGGTTTGCATTTAATGATACCCTTGGTTTGAATAATAGTTTACAAATTAGAATTTATCCTAAAGGTTATAGTGGAATTGCAGGCGCATATTCTTATATATACGGAGCTCAATTAGAATTATCATCTGCAACATACACTCCAAGTTTTTATCTAGATAACTTGTCAACAAATAAATTTACAACTTATGCAAATTACACAGTAGTCGGCGCAGGCTCGGGTGCAGTTTTAGTAGGCGATGAATTGAGATCTAAAGCAGTATTTGAAACTCGTGTAGTTGCAGATTCATCTGGCGGCGTTGGCGGTAATGGATATTTAACTGCAAGTAACAATGCACAGTCTGGCACAACAACTTATGTACAGTTAGCACAGTCAGATGTAAATCTTGCTTCTAACTATGTAGGTATGCGTGTGTTTATCAATAGCGGAACAGGTGCTGGGCAATACGGATATATTTCTTCATATGACTCGAGCACTAAAATTGCATACGTATTAAAAGAAACATTTGACGCTGTAGGAATTACAAATACATCTTCTAGTGGGAATTTATTAACACTTGGCGGCAGTTACAATACTGCTCGATTATACGTTGGCCAGCCTATACAATTTATTCCAACATATTATACAGCAACTATTACAGGAACATCACTAGCTCAAACTTCTATCCTTACAATTACTGGCGGAGTTACTAATACAATATTAGTAAGCTCAACAGTTGGTATGTATGTTAACATGCCGTTTAGTGTTAGTGCAAGTACAAGTACATTGCTAGCAGGATATACATATTATGTGTTCAGTATTAATCCAGCCGATCCAGTTACTGGATTATACCCAACTAATACTATCCAAGTTACAAATCAATTGTTTGGAAATCTATGGCAATTAAATAGTGTACCAACTGTAGCTTCAATATACATGAACTTTACATCGAACACAGGTTACTTGACATCTAATACTACAAACATGTCAGTTAATTTGCCAATACAGTTTACTGGTCAAGCACAAGGCGGCCTAACAGCCGGCACAACATATTATATTCAAGATGTAATCGATGCTACTAACTTTACTATATCTGCTAACTTAGTAAATGTAACAGTTACAAGCACAACAAGTCCTAGTACACTCACAGTTACAGTTGGAACAGCGGCCAATTTAACTCCATTGAATCCAATTGTGTTTACAGCAGGTGCTGGCGCAATATTTGGAGGAGTTACCGAAGGTCAGAAATATTATATTAGTAAAATCTTAACAGGTTCTACTTTTGCAATAGCAACTAGTGTTATTACTGCAACTATTACAGCAACATCGTCAGGAACAAACTTGATTGTTACCAGCGACACAAGCCAATTTGTAGTTAATAATCCTATTATATTTACTGGTACAACTTTTGGAAACATTGTAGCAGAAACAATTTATTATATACAAGTTATTAATAGCGGCACTACATTTACTATTAGTCAAACTCCAGGTGGCGGCGCACTAGGATTACAAGACAAGACTGGAGTTGTAACAGCAAGAACTTGCCCAGCATCGTTCACAGGTATTACTACGGCGGCTAGTGGCACAATGACAGGCTCAAGTACTGCTACTAAACGAGTAGTTACTGTATCGGCAAATAGTAGCATGAACGCTACTTGGTCTACTACAGTATTTGGTAACGTTGTTATTGGTACAACATACTATGTTAATACAATTGATAGTGGCGCAAATCAAATAACAATTACTACTGTACAAAACAGCGGTAGCGCATTTACTTTACAAACTAAAGCTGGATCAATGAACCTAGCCGCAGTAGGATGGGATCATGTAAGCCCAGGAACTGCACCAGTAGCAAGTTTGGATTCTTCAAGTAGTTATTTTATAGAACCAAGAACAACTTATAGCGAGCCTACATTTACACAAATTGCGGCCAGCACAGTTATTGCTTTGGCTAGCCCAACAGTGTATTCACAGATAGCATATGGTAATGGATATTGGTTAGCAGTTCCAAACGGAAATGCTATAGGTGCTAGATCTGTTGACGGCAATACTTGGACACAAGTAGTAATGCCGGTGGCATTAAACTATTCAGGAGTTGCATACGGTAACGGATATTTTGTTACCATTAATGCAAACGGCACCACCGCGGCATATACTAAGTCAAATGGAATAGGTTGGAGAACTACTACGTTACCAACTAACACTGCCTGGAACGCTATTACGTATGGCAACGGTGTATTTGTTGCTGTAGGATCTACAGATACCACTGCGGCATATTCTATAAACTCAGGCGCGACTTGGACCTCAACATTATTAAAAGCATCTAATACATTTACTGCATCGGGAAATGCTCAGTTAAGTACTGCACAAAAACAATTTGGAACAGCAAGTTTATATCTTGACGGCACTACTAATACTTTTATATCCAGCCTAGCAAGTGATGATTTTGGAACAACTAGCAGTCAAGACTTTGCTATTGAATGTTTTGTTAAGTTTTCTGCAATCAGCGGATCGCAACCAATTTTTGATACACGCACCAACGGCACTGAAGTAGCATTAACATTAGATATTAGCGGCGGCGGTCTACTGCGATTGTTTGTCAATGGTGCGTATGTAATTACAGGCAACACAGTAATTACAACTGCATGGACACACGTTGCGGTAACTCGTAGTAACGGTACAACTAGTTTGTTTGTTGGCGGAGTATTACAATCAACAACATATTCAGATACAAACGTGTATCTTGCCCGCCCACTAAGAATTGGAGCGTACTATAATGGTAGTCCTATGACTGGTTATATTGATGAATTTAGAATTTCTAAAGATGTTAGTCGATATCAAGCAACATTCACTGTGCCAGTAACAGAATTTACTAACGATTCTAACACTGTAACGTTGTTACATTTCAACGGTGCCAATGCAAGTACTAGTATGTTAAGTACTATCATCAAAGGTACAATGAGTTGTTTAACTTATGGCAACGGACGATTTGTTGCACTTGCTACTGGATCTAGTATTGCTCATTATAGCTCAGATGGAATTACATGGAATTCTACAAACTTGCCGGTGTCTAGCACTTGGGCTAGCGTTACTTACGGTAACGGATTATTTGTAGCAGTGTCTAGCGCAATAGCACCAGCTGTTGGATCTGTTTATAGTACAGATGGAATAACTTGGTATAGCTCTAATATTCCAGTATCTGCAGATAAGATTGCTTACGGCCAAGGAGTGTTTGTAGCAGTTCGCTCGGCCAGTACAGTTAGCTATATTGGTGATGGAGGTGGCGACTGGAAAATTAAAACTATTTCAAATAGTGCTTATAGTGCTATGACATTTGGTTATCAATCTACTAGCAAGATAGGAGTGTTTGTAACACTTGCTGGACAAAATAGTGGTAGCAGAATTTATGCAGGTATTACTGCTAAAGGCAGAGCAATCATCACCAGTAACGTTATTACATCTTTAAGTGAATGGGAACCAGGTTCTAATTATGTTGTTGCATCAACAGGAACTAACGCTCCTCCTACAGTAACATTTACCGATCCAAACGTAACTACACTTGCTACTGTAACTCCGCGTCTTGGCACCGGAGCATTAGGTAACCCTGCTTTCTTTAATAAAGGAACTGGCTACAGTAGTAATTCAACAATTATTACTATTACTGGTAACGGCTATTCTGATGCTTATCAAACAGGTCTAAGTATTATTTTGTATGATTTAACAAGATTGCCACAGCCTGGAGATAACTTAACAATTACAGGCGTAAGTCAGATTTATAAAGTTACAAGTTCAACCGCTATGTTTGGAACTACTGCTCCAAACATTGAAGCTAACGTACAAGTAAGTCCTGAAATTACAACAGCAAATAGTCCAGCACAAGATGTACTTGTAAGTATTAGAACAAAATATAGTCAAGTACGTTTAACAGGGCATGACTATTTAAATATTGGTTATGGAACACAAGCAGAAGCTAATTATCCAAACTTGCCAACTGAAACTGGACTAGAACCCCAGAATCAGCAAGTTGAGGTTAACTATGGCCGTGTGTTTTATACGTCAACCGACCAAGACGGTAACTTCTTAGTTGGCGGATTATTTGGTGTTCAACAGGCAACTGGTATTGTTACACTAAGCGCAAGTCAATTTGGATTAAGCGGCTTGAATACGTTGAGTTTGGGTGGTATCGCTGTTGGTGGTTCTAGTGTTATTATTACACAGTTTAGTACAGACGGCACATTTACAGCAAACAGTGACAGCATTCTTTCAACACAACGAGCAATTAAAACATACTTGACTGCTCGTTTAAGTCAAGGCGGATCAAACACATTTACTGGACAATTGATAGCAGGTACAGTGCTAGTTGGAGGTCCAAACTTAATTGCTAGTTCAATTCCAAACGGAACTACTGGATCAAATGTTAAGGTATTAAACGTAATGAATTTCTGTGGAACAGCAACAAACCCGCGTACAGACTCGTTAGTAGACGGTAATATGGTAGCTCAGAACTTCTTCTATAAGCACTTCTTCCACAGATAAGCGGAAGACAAAAAAATGGTAAAGATAAATATTATCAGAGGGATATAAAAAATGGCAGAATTTAAACTAGGTAGAATTAAGTTTGTTTATCAAGGTGCATGGAGTCAAAACTTTGCATACGTAGTGGATGACGTGGTTACTGTAAGCGGTAAAACCTACATTTGCGTGGTAAGTCATACTTCTACAAATACAACAACTGGATTTGCTACAGATTTAGCTTTCAATCCAACCAAGTGGAATATTGTTGCTGAAGGCCAACTATGGCGCGGAAGCTGGACTAACAACACGTATTATAATTCAGGCGACTTAATTCAATACGGCGGATTAGTTTATACTGCTAACACAGCACATACTAGTGTTGCTACTAACGCACCATTAACTGTAACAGGCGCATCTGGATCAGGGTCTGTAGTTACCATTACGTTTGCGTCACAAATTGTTCAGCCGTTTTTAGTTGGATCCAGTATTACAGTTGCAGGCATTACTACTACTGCCAGTGGATATAATGCAACCGCAACTGTTACAGCATGTACAACAACTAGTGTAAGTTATGCAAATGCTACTAGTGCAACATATACAAGCGGTGGTACTATTGTTGGTACACTACAAACAGGTTTAGAAACAGATCAAAGCAAGTGGGATGTATTTGCACAAGCATTTAGTTGGAATAATGCATGGGCAATCAATACACGTTATAAAGTTCGTGATTTAATTTATTATGGCGGACAAACTTATGTTTGTAATGCCGCACACGTTTCAGCAAATACTCTAGCACTTGGCCTTGAAAATGATCAAAGCAAGTGGGACTCATTTAATGCTGGATTTTTATACACAGGTAATTTTGCAGGTAGCACACGTTATAGATTAAACGATATCGTTCGTTACGGTGCTGACTTATGGATTTGCACAACTCAACACTCAAGTACTTCAACTTTTGATGATACTAAATGGAGTATCTTTGTTAACGGATTCCAATTTGAAAATAGTTGGACTGGCGGTACAACATACCAAATAGGTGATATGGTTACATATGGTGGCAACACATATACTGCTATACAAAACCATAGTACTGTTCAAATTCCAAGTACAGCAACAGCTTACTGGCAACCATACACCTCTGGTTTTACTTACCAGGGCGATTATGCAGTAGCAACAGCATACAAAATAGGAAGCGTTGTTCGCACAGGCGGTTATACATACCTAGCATTGGTTGATAATGTACAAGCGGTTGTACAAGTTGTATCAACTACTAGCGGAACTAACGTAATTAATTTAGCCGGTTCATTAAATATTACAGCGGCTAGTGTAACATCAACTACTGCCACATTAACGTATGCAAGTCAGCCAAGTATTCCATTTGTAGTTGGCCAAACTATCGTTGTTGCAGGTGTAACTAACACAGCATACAACGGAACATTCACAGTAACTGGTTCTCCCACTACAACTCAAGTACAATATACATTGTCTGGTTCTCCAGCAAGTTCAAGTGGTGGTACAGTAACATCAACAACTAGCGGATTAATTGTTAATGTTCCTATCAACGTTGCATCTAACGTTGGAAATTTATTAACAACAAGTACATACTATGTACGTACAATCAATGCCACATCATTTACAGTTGGTACAACACCAAGTGCAGGCTCAGATTTTACTTTGGCCACAACTACTGCACAAACAGTAGCGGCAACAACAGATCCAAGTCCTCCATTTGCAACATACTGGACTCGTTTAAATTCTGGTATTCGTTGGAACGCACAAGCACAATCGTTTACTGGATTGTCTGGAACTAACATTATTGGTACTGGCTCAGGCGCAACCTTTAACGTCACAGTATCAGGAACAGTTTATACTGCGACAGTTGCAGGCGGCGGAACAGGTTACGCATCTACAAACACATTAAAAATTCTTGGTACAAGTTTAGGTGGTATTACACCAGCAAACGATTTAACAATTACAGTTAATACAGTATCTAGCGGTGTTATTCAAGCATTAGGTATTAGCGTTAGTGGCCAATCGGTAACATGGAAAACTGGCACAGCGTATGTATTAGGTGATGCAGTATTTTTTGGCGCAAATAGTTATATTTGCGTATTGGCGCATATTGGCGCATCGGGCAATCGTCCTGATGCAGATACAACAGCTACTTATTGGAACTTGTTAGCCAGCGGAAGTGAGCCAGCAGTTTTAACAACACAAGGCGATACATTCTTTTACGGTGTAAATGGTCCAACACGTTTACCAGTTGGCTCTGACGGACAAGTACTACGTGTAAGCGGAACTCAACCAGCTTGGCAATATTACGGTATCATTAATAATCTAGTATATGTTGCTCCTAGCGGAACTGACACATTAGGTAACGGGCAAGGATTAACCATTGACAAGCCATGGCAGACTGTACGTTATGCGGCTAAACAAGTAGAAGATGGTTATCAAAATACTAGTGCGGCAATGTTACTTGCAAAAAATAAACAATTTATTTTAAAAGAAGTTTCAAATTATGTAACTTATACTTACAAAGCTAGTGTAACAGGCACAAACACTGGAGCATTTACAACAGGAAATACAAGTGGGTTGTCTGTAGGAATGCCAATTAGATTCAGTGCGCAAACAGGCAGTATGACTATTGCTACGGTTGCTATCAGCAACACTACAACATATTATGTTCAATCAATTACAGCAAATGCAAGTTTCACAGTAGCATCTACATATAACGGATCGGCATTAACTGCGGCTGGAACAGGTACTGCTACTGTTAGTTATTATACAAGTTTAGCAAGTGAAATTGAACGTGATGCAGGTTATGTGCTTGACGGTGTAATTTTTGACGTAAGCCACGGCGGCACAGCAAAAACTGTAACCAATGCTCGCGCATATTTAAATTCTGCTGGAACAGGATACATCAACACTGCTACACAAAGTCAAATTCCACAATTTGTTGGCGCACAAACATACATGTCAACTTTAATTGGCAATGTATTAGCAAATACAGTACCTAGTAGCAATTATCAAACATTAAACAGTGTGGGTACAGTTGCAAGTCAAATAATTGACACAACTTTAACAGCTGAAACTGGATCAACAGCGTTAGCACAATCATTAATTACAATCGTTACTAATGCGCTAACAGCAGGAGTGTCAACAAATATTCCTCCAGCAAGCCAACCAAATACTACTATTAGTGTTAAGACAGGTACATTTAACGAAGTATTACCAATTGTTATTCCAAGCAATACTGCAATCGTCGGTGATGAATTGCGTAGTACTGTTATTCAACCACAAAGTGCTATTCCAGCATTGGTTAACGATAAATCAAAATCTATTAATGCGTTAAACAGAGTTAAAGCAATTGTATCAAGTGTTATGGCTAATACAGCAGTAACTCCTAGTGCAAGTCACGCATACTCTTTTGCAACATTGACTGCAACTAGCACTGGCGGTACAAGCACAATTACATTTGCGTCGCAGGCAACTGCTCCATTCGTAGTAGGTCAAAAGATTACAGTTAGTGGCGTTACACCAGTAGGATTTAACGGATCTAAAACAGTAACAGCTTGTACAACTACTAGTGTTTCGTTTACTGGCGGCACCGCCGGCCCACAAACTATTGCAGGTATTGTTACTAATCAAGACACAAGTTTGCCAGCAGGCGATACTGGAAGTTTAGCCGCAACAACAAGCGTTGTTACCAATGTAAACTTAATGCAAGACATGTTGTTGAATGGACAAGCACAACAAATTGCTTACACATTTACTAATCCATCTAACTATAACACAACGTACTTAGGTGGGTTTGGCGATGGTAAAGCACAGATTGTACAAAACTATCAATTTATTAAAGATGAAATATCAGCTTTCTTAAACACAAACTATAATGCAGTGTGGACAGCATTAGGCGGCACAGGACAGGCACTATGTCAACGTGACGTTGGATATTTGCTAGATGCATTGCAATACGATATGACTTATGGTTGTAATAATCAAAGTTTAATTGCAGGCTCGAGCTACTATTCTTATTATGTATTAACTATTGCGCAAACAGAAAAAGTAGCTACAGTAGCGGCTTATAAACGTCTACAACAAGTTGTAAGTCAAATTGTTACTAAAGCATCAGTAGTTGTAAGTGCTGGTAACAGCACATCGCAAGTTACATCAGGATCTGCAGGTAGTGTAACTGCCGCGGCTTTTGCGGCAGAACGTATTGGAGATACTGTATATTATCTTAACAACTCTAACGCTAATTCAAGTACTTGGGTTGGTACAGGAACTATTGCTACAACCGTACTAACATTGACAGCGGTGGCAAGTGGAACAGTGGTTCCTGCAACAGCAATAACAGGCACAGGTGTATCAATTGGTACATACATTATAGCACAAGCAACATCAACGGCAAGTGCAATAGCAAGCCCTACGTATGCAAGCGGCGGCACTTCAGGCGCACAAACATTTGTAGTAAGTAGTGCGACTGGTATTGTAGCCGGCCAATTAGTTGTTGGTACTGGTGTACCAGCCGGTTCGTATGTTATTTCTTCATACACATCTGGTACAACAATTACATTAGTTGACTACTGGGGAAATCCAGCGTTGTTAACCACGCAAGCAACTGGTACATATAATTTTTACACACCAGGCGGCGTTGGAACTTACAATATTAACGTAAGTCAAACAGTAACTCCTGCAATAACCATCACTGGCTCAAGCACAATTACTCCAGTAACAAGCGGTGCTATTAGTCTAGCAACAAGCGCATTACAAGCATCATTTAATTTAGTACAAGCAAGAAAAACTGAAATTCAATCAGATGCAACAGTATGGGTACAAAAGTTCTATCAAACTTTAGCGTTCAATACTACTACTTGTTATAGAGATGCTGGCTACATTGTTGATGCGTTAAGTTATGACTTTGCATTAGGCACAAACTTTAACAGTATTATTTCAGCTAAATCATATTTTAGAGCTATTAGTTCTGCCCAAGTTGTTATTAATACTCAGTTAGCGGCCGAAGTAGGATCTATTAGATTTATAGGTTATAAGATTAGATCTATTGCAGGCGCAGGATCTGTTGTTCAAGTACAAAATCTTGTTGATGACATTAACGAATATGTTGTTGGCGGAGCAGTTCCTCGCTTCTTTACATGGCCTGATTATACAGGTATTAGTGCTAACCCAGCGGCCGCGGCCAAAGTTATTTGGCGCAACAAGGCATTTATCCAAGCTGAAATTTCATCATTCTTAAGTACAAACTACAGTAGTGTTTGGACAAGTATTGTTCAAGCAACCTGTACACGTGACATTGGATATATTGTAGATGCTATCCGCTACGATTTAACATATGGCGGCAATTCTGCAAGCAAACAAGCTGGTATTGCATATTATTCACGTTTGACTTCTGGATTCCAAATTGCTGGAACAGAAAAAGTTGCTACACTAGCGGCATATACATTGTTAGGAACATTGGTTAGTGCTATTGCACAGAACGGTGCTTATAGCGCATTACAAGGTACTGTAAGTCGTGTATCAGCAACTGCATATGGTACAGGAACTGAAGGTACTGCGGCGGCCGCATTAGTAACTATTGTTTATAATTATGTGGATCTTGGACTAACATCTGGCGCTCCACAAATTACAATTACAACTATTGCAGGTACTACTACATTTACTAGCGGCACACACGGATTGGCTATAGGCGATGAAGTTATTCCGCAAACAACTGCTAACGGTTTAGTTGCTGGAACAATTTACTATGTTGCATCTATTCCATTAGGAACAACGTTTACATTAGCCGCAACATGGGGCGGCGCGGCTATAACAACATTTACTAACGGTACTGGATTAAGTATTGTTGCAGAAAAGACAAATAATCCAAGCATAAGTTGGGTAGCTACTACATTAAAAGATAGCACAACAACAATGTTAGGTTCTAAGTCTGCACTGCAAACAAGTATAACTTCTTATATTTCGACTAACTATCCAAACTTAGTATATAACAGTGCTACCTGCCAACGTGACATTGGATATGTGCTTGATGCAGTCGCATATGACTTTATGTTAGGTACTAACTTTAAAACTATTAAAGCCGCCATGGCATACTATCAAGCACAATCTGCTGTGGTAATTGCTTCGCAAAAAATGGCTACGTATTCAGCGTTTGGACAATTACAAACCTTGTTACAAACTACACTAGCAACAAATCCAACAGCACTAGCTAGAATGAACGCTGTTATGGCTACATTCCTTGCTATTGTAGATAAAGGTGTTGGAGAAACTCCGGAAATTAATGGTACATTAACTTACAATAATTCATTGTCTACTATTCAAGGCGCCGAAGTATTACGTGCTAACAAATCATTTATAGCATCTGAGTTAGCGGCTTTTACAACAGCTAGCTACGGCGGCACAGTAACTACAACAACTGCTTCTACAGATTTGTTTACAGTGGGTGTAAATCATAACTTTACAGTTGGTGATCCTGTTGTATTTTCTGGAACGTTGATTACAAGTAGTGGTGTTACACTTGGAACAACTTATTATATTAAAACAATTCCAAGTCCTACAACATTCACAGTTAGTGCTACCAGCGGAGGAACTACAGTTGACGTTACTGCTAACGGTAGCGGATCAACAATGTTTGTACGATATTCATATTCATTAGCAAAATGTCTTCGTGATTCAAACTTGTTTATAGAAGCAATGGTTTATGATTTACAATATCCGGGCAACTATAAATCACTACGTGCGGCAGAATTATATGTTAATGCTGTTAAAGGTTCACAAGCATCAGACATGTTCCGTGTACGTAACGGTTCTGGATTAAGAAACTGTACACTAAGCGGATTAAGTGCAGGAATGACCAATGCTAATAGTTACGGTACTAAACGTCCAATGGCAGGAGCGTTCGTTGCTCTCGATCCAGGCTTTGGACCAAACGATAGCAATGTATGGGTCAACACTCGTTCACATTATTCACAAAACGTAACAATGTTTGGTACAGGATGTAGTGGTGCTAAGATTGATGCGGCATTACATGCTGGTGGCAACAAATCAATGGTTAAAAACGACTTTACAACAATTATCAGTGATGGTATTGGAGTATGGTGTACAGGTGCTGGATCATTAACAGAATTAGTATCGGTGTTTAACTACTATGGTTACGCAGGTTATATGGCAGAACTAGGCGGACGTATCCGTGCTACTAACGGTAACAGCTCATATGGTACATATGGTGTTATTGCCGAAGGTGTTGATACTTACGAAACACCACTTTATGCAACAATTAACAATCGTTATTTTGGCGCACAAGTTACTGCTGTTGTAACAGATCTTACAAACAAGATTTTACGTTTTGAATATGGTAATGCTGGTAGTAACTATTCCAACGTTGTTCCAACAATTAGCGGATCTGGATATAATGCTATCGCAGTCGGCGACGAATTCCGCGATGCGGCCTTGTTTGAAACAAGAACCATTGATAACAATGACGGCACAAGTACAAGCGTAGGTGGTACAAGTTATGTAACAGCAACTAACAGTGCTCAAAGTGGCGACAAATACAGTATTACAATTGCGGCCACTGATGCAGTATTAACTGGAGCATACAATGGTATGCGTGTTCAGATAACTGCTGGTTCAGGTGTTGGACAATATGCAAACATTTTAACTTACTTAAACGGCACCAAAGTTGCTCAAGTAGTTAAAGATAGTTTTGCAACATTAACTGTAACAGGAACTACTACCACAGTATTACAAGTAGCAAGTACAGCTACATTGTATTTGAACATGCCAATTTATCTTGGCGCAACAACCGGCGTGGCATTGTCGGCTAATACTTTATATTTTGTTAAGACTATACCAGACGGCACAACATTTACAGTATCGTCAACAAGCGGCGGCACGGCAATCACTGGTTTAACTGCAACAAGCGGTCAAACTATTAGTTTGTATGCGGCAGGATGGGATCATGTTGTTCCAGGAACTACTATTGTTAACGCAATTGACTTGACTTCTGGTTATATCATTGAACCACGCATTAGTTATACTAGCCCAGGATTTACTAGTGTTGCAAAAACAATGCCAGCAACAGCAACTTGGTCAGCGGCCGCATATGGCAATGGACGATTTGTTGCAGTGGCGGCAGGCAGTACATCAACAGGATATAGTACAGATGGTTTAACATGGGCAACTGCTGGAGCAAATACTGGAACTCAAAACTGGGTTGACGTAATATATGCTGGTGGTGAAGGTGCTGTTGCTACAGCAGTGGTTGGCGGCTTTGGCGGTACAGCGGCCGTATTAACTGCGGTATTAGGCACAGGACTTACTGCTAATCAAGTTGTTAGTGTAACTATTGTTAACGGTGGCGCAGGATTTACAACTCCTCCAACTATTGTGTTTACAAGTGCTAGTGGTGTTGGTGCAACAGCAACGGCTACTGTATTGAACGGCGCAATTGCAAGTATAACAATGACAATTAACGGTTCAGGTTACTTGACAGCACCAACAGTTACAGCCGCAGTTGATCGTGTATCTAGTGTTACAATGAATAGTTGGGGTAAAAACTATTATGGAACTCCAACAGTGACATTTAGTAATCCAGGCGGCGTAACTACTCAAGCATGGGCGGCTACTACATCGGTAGCTCAAGGCACATATTTACTTACTGTGGATCAAAACATCTACTTGGTAACAAGTTCAGCGACATCAACAGGTGCTACTAAACCAGTTCATACAACTGGAAGTGCGGCCAACGGTACAGCAACATTGCAATATTATGCAACAGCCGCGGCTGGTACAGCAGTGATGAGCAACTATGGTGTTCAATCTATCACAATGACCAACTATGGAAACAGTTACTCGACTGTTCCAACGGTTACTATTAGAGATACAACAGCAAAATTTGTAACAATTGCTAACGGCGCGGCAGTAAGTGCATGGCAAGATGCTACAACACCAACAACAGCATGGACTGGTGGCGCTAGCACATCTTCTAAAACAGATTTGAATTCGCTAGCATACGGCGCAGGCCTATATATTGCAGTTGGCGGCACAAGCGGAACAGCAAGTGTTATAAGTTCTACAGATCCAACTACAGGCGGATCATGGGTAGATCGTTCAAGTAATATTAATACTGCAAATGCATTAAGTACAGGTTCTTGGACTGCAATCACTTACGGTGCAGGCACATTCCTAGCAATTAACGGCGGCGGCGGTAATAAGACAGCATGGTGTACTGGTAATCCTCAATCTTGGACAGCAGGCGGAAACTTGCCAGCAAGCGGAAACTGGACCAGTGTTGCTTACGGTAACGGACGATTTGTAGCAATACAAAGTGGTTCTGCTGTAACTGCAATCAGTACAGACTTTGGCGTTACTTGGGTAAGTAGTCAAGCAAATGCATTCTCAGCACAGTTACCAAGCAGTCAAACATGGACTCGTATTAAGTACGGCCAAGGATTGTTTATGGCAATTGCGTCAAGCACTGCGGTGTGCGCTACAAGTCCAGATGGTATTAATTGGACTGTTAGAGCAATGCAAAGTTCAAGCAACTGGTTAGCACTGGCATTTGGTAACCCAAATAATAATCCAACATGGATTGCGGCTTCTAATACTTCAGGTACACTTGGCCAATTTATTAAAACTGGTGCTCAGGCATTAGGTAGAGTAAAAGTTATTAGTGGAGTAGTTAATGAAGTTCGTACTATTGAACCAGGAAGCGGTTATTCAAAAGGTACTGCTACTGCTACAACAGTTACAACTAATTTAATTACAGCAGATCAAACATACAATTTAGTTGACAGTCAACCAATTGTGTTTACAGGTACAAGTGCAGGCGGCATTACTGCCAACACAACCTACTATGTTATTGGATCTACAATTACAAGTACACAATTTAAAGTTAGTTTAACAGCAGGCAGTGCAACAGCAATACCATTGACTACAGCAACAATTAGTATGTCATGGCAAGCTAGTCCAATTGCTACACAAACTGATCCTAACAAAGTTAAAACAGCCGCAATTACGCAACGTATGGGTAATGGAGTATTAGGCAATCCAAGTTTCCCTAACAGAGGTACTAATAATGCCACTGCTACTGCAAGCGTAGTAGGCGATGGGTATAGCGATTTGTATCAAACAAGTAGCTTTATTAACGTGAGCGGATTATATAGCTTACCACAAGCTGGTGCAAACATACAGTTCTCAACACTATCAACAAGCTATTATAAACTTGTTGCAGTAACTAATGTACTTGGTATTCCAGGAAACTATACAGCGCAGTTCCAAATTAATCCAGCATTGACAACTGCTACTGCTCCGATCCACGCAACATTAATTACTACTAAGTTGAAATACAGTCAAGTACGTTTAACTGGACATGACTTCTTGTACATTGGTACTGGCGGCAAGGATAAAACAAATTATCCATATGTTGACCCAACAACTGCTATACAAGCTAATCAACAATTGTCTAGTGGCGGTGGACGAGTGTTCTTTACTTCAACTGACCAGGACGGTAACTTCAACGTTGGTAACTTGTTTGGAGTTCAACAGGCAACTGGTACTGCTACGTTGAACGCTAGTGCGTTTAACTTAGCTGGTCTACAGAGTTTGACATTGGGCGCGGTAACATTGGGCATTGGCTCAGCTACAATTACTCAATTCAGTACAGATCCGTACTTTACAGCTAATAGCGATAACATTGTTCCAACACAAAAAGCTATTAAATCGTATATTACGGCTCAAATTGGTGGCGGATCAAGCTCACTAAACGTAAATACATTGACAGCGGGTCAAGTTTTCCTTGCAAATAACACTATTAGCAATACAACTGGCGCACAGATCAAAGTAACAAGTAAAATGAATTTCGTGGGCGGTATCGACGGATCACCCGTTGCCCTTGGATTCTTTATGCAACGATAAAAATGGAGAATATATAACATGGCAACAGGAAGAGTAGCAACGTCAGTGATTTCAAACGGTAGTGCTTTACAATCACTTTATCAAGTTCCGGCAGGATATTATGGAGTGTACAACATTTCATTTTGTAACTACGGAGCAACATCAACTACAATTAGAATGGCAATCAGCACTTCTAACAGCGCACCAGGTGCAGGCGAATACTATGAATATGGTACAGTTATTGCGGCCGGCGGCGTGTTTGAACGTACTGGATTAGTAGCCCAGGCAGGTTTGTACGTTGTTGTATGGTCTACTTCAACATCCGTAGCAGTTAATGTCTACGGTATTGAAACATCAACATCATAATAGTGAGAGAATATAATGGCACGATTTAATACAACAATTCCAGTAGCAACGGGTAGCGGTGCTCAATCACTTGGTACAACCAATCAAGGTTCGATATATACTATTACAGGCACTGCACCGTTTACAGTTACTATTGGTGATCCACTGTACTTACTTGGACAAAGTCAAGTATTGTATAATACAACAAGTGGCGATGTCACAGTTCAATCTAGCGGATCTGGAGTATTTGTAGGGCCGGGCGCAAGCGGATCTAGCAGTCAAATTATGCCAGCGGGTAGTTTGTTATGTGTTACCAGCAATGGTACTAATTGGATTGTACAATTTGACGGTGGCGGTAACTTAGTAGCAGGAACATTGAGCGCAAGCAAAGCAGTTACATTGAGCCCAGCAAGTGCTAACGTAACAATTAGTCCAAGCGGTAGCGGTAATATTATTATTAATCCAGCAGGAACATTAGCTAACAATACTATTGACAACGTAACAATTGGTGCAACAACACGTGGATCTGCGCTATTTACAACATTGGGTGCTAACGGTGCTGTGACATTAAGTCCAGCCGCATTAGTTACAATTAGCCCAACAGGCGGATTAACTATTGCTCCAAGTAGTGTAACTGGTACAATGGACAACGTAACAATTGGTGCAACAACACGTGGATCTGCGCTATTTACAACATTGGGTGCTAACGGTCAAGTAAGTTTTACAGCAGGTACTACTTCAAGCACTACCGGCACAGGTACTATTGTTGTTACTGGTGGTGTTGGTGTTTCAGGTCAAGTTACTTGTGCAACACTAGTTGAAACTTCAAGTATTGCATTTAAAGAAAACGTACAACCACTAACAAACGCTTTAGATGTAGTTATGCAATTAATGGGTGTAACATACGATCGTAAAGATAATCATAAACATGAAGCTGGTTTAATTGCTGAAGAAGTATTTAAATTTGCTCCAGAACTAGTTAGTTTAGATGCCGATGGCAAGCCATACGGAATTCAATACACCAAGTTAGGTGCTTATCTAGTTGAGTCTATCAAAACACTTAAAGAAGAAATTAACTTGTTAAAAGGTATAAAATAAAATGGCATCATTAGTGCAATCATCGTTTACGGACTTGTCATTACCGCAAGGTACAACTGCTCAACGTCCGGGTAGTCCAGTATCTGGAATGATGCGTTACAATACCGATTATGCATTAGTGGAATTTTATGATGGTGCAAGCTGGAGACCAGTGACTGGATTTAGTTCAGGCACTATGGGATCAGGCGGCGATCAAAGATTTATCATGGGCAACAGCATTGTTCATATGTTTACTAGCGTTGGCGCTGGTACATTTACACCTAGTTTTACAGGCTACGTGCAAGTGTTAATAGTTGCAGGCGGCGCTGGTGCTGGCGCAAACAGTTGGTCGGGCGGTGGAGGAGGTGGAGGCGTTATTTTTAATCGCTCATTTCCAGTTACAGCCAACACAGGTATTCCAATCAGTGTAGGCGGCGGAGCAGGCGCAGGCGGCCAAGGCGGCAGTACTAGTTTTGGTGGCACTACTGCCACAGGCGGCGGCACAGGCGGAGTATGGGATTCAACAACACCGGGACGCCCAGGCGGATCGGGTGGCGGAGGTGGCCCAAGTTCTGCTGATAGTAGTCGATTCAGAGTATCAGGCGGCCCTGGTATAACAGGGCAAGGTTTTCCAGGCGGCAGTGGTGTACGTTTTAACGATGACGGAACTGATTCGCACAATGGTGGTGGTGGTGGCGGAGCAGGCGGCCCAGGATTAGCAAGCCAGGATCAAAATCAAAAACAAGCAACACACGGCGGCCCAGGGCGAGCAAGTGATATCACAGGAAGCGTATTATATTGGGGCGGCGGCGGCGCAAGCGGGCCGCATATTTGTGACGGCGGTGGCGGTGATGGAGGCGTTGGAGGTGGTGGCGGAGGATCTGCTCACTATGTTCCAGGTTTTGGCCCAGGATTAGGCAATGGCAGGGGCGGCGGTCAAGCACTGAACCAAGGCGGCAACTCGTCAAACAGTGACGGACATGCACGTTATGGTGGCAACGGCGGCGCTAATACAGGCGGTGGCGGTGGCAACGGTGGATCATATCACGGCAGTGGCGGTTCCGGTATCGTTGTTGTAAGGTATTAATAAGAGAATATAAATGGCAAATCTACAAACAACAGTAATAAATGATCAAGGATTTTTGCAATTACCAAAAGGTAACGCAGGAGCTCGTCCAAGCCCAACAGCTGGTATGATACGTTATAACACTACCAATAATCTAGTTGAATTTTATGACAATACTGGCTGGCGACCAGTCACTGGTATCAGTAAAGGATCCATAGGTACTGGCGGCAATCAAATTTTATATGCAGGATCAAATACTAGTCGTAGTAATTCTGTTGTTCACGTGTTTACAGGTGGCAGTCAAACATTTACTCCAGCGTTTACCGGAACAGTAGAAGTGCTTGTTGTAGGCGGCGGCGGCTCTGGCGGCGGACATTTAGGTTCAGGCGGTGGTGCCGGCGGCATTATATATAACAGATCATTTCCTGTTACTAACGGTGTAGGTATTCCAGTAACAGTTGGAGCAACTGCTGGATCCCCACCTGCATACTCAACAAGTTCTACAAACGGAAATAATTCAGTATTTGGATCCATTACTGCTAACGGCGGTGGCGGTGGCGGATCATGGGACGGATATGCCGGTCGTCCAGGCGGCTCAGGCGGTGGCGGTTGCCCAGGATCAAACGGTGCAGGATCAAACGGATTTACAGGCCCAAATGATAGTAGAAATAAAAATATGGGTGGTCGGGGAATAACAGGTCAAGGATATCCCGGCGGTAGCGGAATTAGATTTAATCGTCAAAGCGAAGATACACACAAAGGTGGTGGCGGTGGCGGCGCTGGCGGCCCAGGACATAGTGCAGAAGATGATTGCCACCAAGGATTGCTCAACGATGGCGGCCCAGGAATAGCAAACAGTATACTTGGATATACTGAATACTGGGGTGGCGGTGGTGGTGGCGCATGCCATCATGGAAATAGCACATTGGCTTCTAGCGGAGGCATTGGTGGCGGTGGTGGCGGTACTCAAACGCACGGCGGCCCAAGATATTCAGGTAGTTCACATGGTGGTGCTGGCGTTGGCGGGCCTGGTTATAACAACGGCGGCAATGGTTCTAGTCACTATAACGGCGGCAATGCTGGCGACAATACCGGAGGCGGTGGCTCTGGCGCTCACGGACAAGCTGGCAACGGCGGATCCGGCATTGTAATTGTAAAATATTAATTAGAGAAAAATATGGCAACGTTAAAAAATACAACAATTACTTCAACAGATTCAGTAAACTTACCAAATCAAACAGTAAGTACAGCGGCTGGAACATCTAAATTACGATTTAATACTACAAATAATCAAAATACTTTAGAGTTTTATGACGCAGGTAACTGGCGCCCAGTAACTGGATATAGTCAAGGATTAGTAGGAACTGGCGGAGATTCTATCTCTTATATTCCAGGCGGCGGCATTGTACACATGTTTACCAGTGTTACTAGCGGAACATTTACTCCTGCGTTTACAGGTAACGTTCAAGTTTTAGTAGTCGCGGGCGGAGGAGGCGGAGGCTCAAGCTGGGGTGGCGGCGGTGGTGGTGGTGGAGTTGTTTTTAATCGTAGTTTTCCTGTTAGTAATGGTACTGGATATCCTGTTTCGGTTGGCGGCGGTGGCACACACGGCCCAGGAAATAGAGGAGGTAACAGTGTATTTTCAACACTAACTGCCAACGGTGGAGGTTCAGGCGGCACATGGACACATACTAATCCAGGTGCTTTAGGAACTTATACAGCTGGTAATCCTGGAGGCTCAGGCGGTGGTGGAACAAATACTGGAGACGGTATTGATAGTCGCACACGCTGTTACGGCGGTTTAGGAGACAGCGGACAAGGATATCCTGGAGGTAGCGGAATTAGATTTAACGTCGATTCTGAAAATACTCATCAAGGCGGCTCAGGCGGCGGAGCAGGTGGCGGCGGCGCATCGGCACCAGATGGTCGTCAAAATTACCGCGGCGATTTTAGAAGCGATAATATGACAGGCGGCGCTGGTCGAGCAAGCGATGTATTAGGAAATATGTTATACTTTGCAGGTGGAGGTGGCGGTGGTGGTCACTTAGGCTGGGGACTATCTGATGGTGGTATTGGTGGTGGCGGTGGCGGCGGACATCATCACAGTGGCCCATATGGCGGTACAAGCAGACAAAGTTTAGGCGGTGGTAAGGCTTTAAATGACGGTACTGCTTGCGGAGGAACTGTTAGCGGAGGGCCTGGCGGATCAAATTCAGGCGGCGGCGCCGGCGCTCACGGTGGCACAGGTGGTAGCGGAGTTGTTATTATTAGATACTAAACTGACTTGTCAGTATCAAAAGGGCACTTAGTTGCCCTTTTTTCTTCTAATGCTGTATAACGTTCTTTTAAAGGTCTAAACATGTTAGCATTACGTATGTCATTACATAGTTTCATTTCTTCGTAAGGTGTTTCTGCCTCAACTAGTTTTACTATATCGTCTGTATGAAATTTTATATAAGCAAGTGCATCGCCTTTTTTAATTACAATGCGCTCTTTATGACTTCTAATTTCAAAAGCAGTTTCTACAGGTCTAGTCCATTTGCTAATGTCGTACTGGCCTGGAACTATAGTAGTTTTTTCTGTAAATTCATTACGATGCATAAAAGCTGGAAATACTTGTATCATAGTAGATTCTTTACAAGTAAAAATAGTAAGCCAATCAACTCCTAGTAACGGATATACATCGTTACCTTTTTCTGTACCAAATAAAAATCTAGTATCTATGATTGAATCAAACACTTCTTGAGATATATTATCGCACCAAATTTTTACAGTATCTGTAGATATATCTATATCAAGATTAATTGTTAAATCAAACGGCGCACAAAATACAAACGTATTTCGCAAAAAATCGGTATGTGCAGGACATTTTAAATACGTTATACCTTTTCTTGAACTAGTTATTTCCTTGGATAAATTTTTAAAAGGTTTGTAGTTAGCATCTAATAACGGCTTAACACAATCTGGATGATCAATGCCCCATGTATTATGAGTTGTAAAAGACCAATTTATTATTCTTGTCATTTTGTAAGTTCATGTATGCGATCAATTTCACTACTATGGTGTCGACTCCATACATGTTTATGTTTTTCAAATTCTACATATACTTTTCTTAGTAATTCTCTAGCGTATTCAGGTGTGTAAGGAATATTCCTAGGAGCAATTTCAAACCCTAACTGTTGCAAGCACATGGTCCAACTACTACCGCCAAACATATAATTAAATTTACTATCAACAGGCACTTTAATATCAGGATTTTTCAAACGTTCAAGATAATGTAGCATTCTTTCACTAGGTACAAATGTATCTTGAACATGTTTCCAAAATTTACTTGTCCTATTATTATTAGCATAATGCATACTAACAAATGATACACAATCCTCAAACAGTGTAACCATAAATGTGTTGAACAAATCTATATCATTTTGTGTATAGTACTGTTCATGTAGTGTATTGCTTAATTGTGTAATGCCCACAGTAATTAATCCAACGCCTGTGCTTTCTAAAGGTTCTATAAATCCGCCACTTAGGCCAATTTGTACAACATTGCCAACCCATGGATCTTCATTATAAAACGGATCCCAATTGATAGCACGTACATTTTCTTTTTTAATTCTACCTTCCCAATAGTTGGCAAAATATTCTTTAGCTTCTTCAACATCCGTAATATGTCTATTAAACACCATGCCACTTCCAATACGATTTGCAACTCCAATTTTCCATATCCAGCCGTGATCAACAGCATCACACTCAGCGTATGGTTTAAATTCGTTAGGCCTGTCTACATATGGAACTTGATGTACTACCGCAGTATTAACAAACAGGCGATTTTTTAAATCAATTTTTCTTTCAGATGTTCTTAAGATATTATAAAACCCTGTACAATCAACGTATAAATCTGATTTAATAAACTGTCCGTTTTTTAATTCTATAAAATCGATGTTGTCATTTTCTTTTATAACATTGACTACTTCAGATTTGATAATTCTAATTTTGTCTTTTAATTTTTCTTGTATATATAACACTAGCTTTCCACAATTAATGTGATACGCCGCACTATCACCACTTATTGGATTAATTGTATTATGTAGTACTGCTGAACTATAGCCGCCTGTAACATGTGTTTTAAAATCTAAATCCTGAACTAAAGACCAAATATCCCACAAATGATAATCTTCATTTACTTTTCTATTGCCTTTAAAAAATGGATGCCAAATATTGTTACCAGATTCACGCCAATTTGTAAACAATATTCCAGCTTTGTACCCAGAGTCTAATTCTACAAACCAATCTTCTAACGGAAATCCGCATTCTTCCATAAAAGGTTGAAAACTTAATAGTGTTGCCTCGCCAACTCCTATTGAGTTGCCTACTTCTTTATCAACAACTGTGATTTTAATGGCCGGATGGTTGTGATGTAAATAGGCGGCCGCCAGCCATGCACTAGTGCCCCCGCCTACAATGGTTAAAGTTTCTGTTTTCATAATATTACTTATATTATTTTCTGCCTCTAGTTCAAATTTCATAAATATTGTCATGAATACCAGTAGCCTAAGAATATTTGACGATTTTCTCTCACCCGATGAATTTAAAACATTATCGGAAACTGTGCTAGGACAGAAATTTCCCTGGTTTTTTGGAGAACATGTATCTATGGATCCCAGAGATACTGCTAATGTAGACGATCCGTTAGCAGTTGAAACATGGGGATTTAATCATTCTGTATTTGAACGTGAATGGGAAGTTAAAAGTTTTACCTACGATCAACTAGAACCCTTGTTTAAAAAATTAGGATCTGAATTTGGATTTACACAGGCCCATTTAATTAGAGCAAGATTAAGCATGAAATTTCAAAAAGAAGGATTTACTGCTGATAATTATAACATCCCCCATGTTGATTACTATTATCCTCATGAATCTTTTATATTCTATCTCAATGATACAGATGGCGATACCCGTATATTTGATCAGTGGCACACATATTCGGAATCCACTAGGCCAGCATTTCCTGTAGAATTCACAACCCAAGCTCGGGTAACCCCCAAAGCTAATCGTCTAGTATGGATTAACGGACTGCAATATCATACTGCCAGTAATCCTATTAGCGGTACTAAACGAGTTATAATTAATATTAATTTACAACCATTATGATAGTTGACAACATTTTTCCTATACCACTTGTTAGATTTATTGTTGATCCTGCTATTGTTAAAAATACACAACAGTTAGTTAATCAATATGTAATAGATTCAGACATGACTAACCCACCAGCGCCTGGCGAATTATTAACTACTTTTTACAAAGATAAAAATTTCTTAGGCAAACTAGGAGATAAGCCTTTATCAAATTATATTAATAAAGTAACACGAGAATATTTAAACTTGTTAGGTTACGATCCAGATTGCTTTATAGAACTAACGTCGTGGTTGCAATTTAATCAACCTGGTAGTTATTTTGTCCGACATGATCACTACGGAGCATTAGTAAGTGGTGTATTATACTTACAAGTACCTGAAGAATCTGGAGATATTATTTTTCATAACCCGTTGGAAGCAAGACGTGTATCAAATACTTTTTTTGATAGAGTAAAAAAAGAAGAAAATAATTATAATTTCAGCCATGTAAAATACAAACCGGTAGTGGGTGAAATGCTAATGTTTGAGTCTTGGTTACAACATACTGTAGCACAGAATCATTCTAATGAAAATAGAATTTCAGTTTCATTTAACGTATGGGCAGACACAGATGTCAAAAGTTGAAATGTGGTTTCCAGTTGCAATATATCGACAAGACGGTATAATTACTCGCGAGCAAAATGACCGTTTACGAAAACATTGTCTTGCTATACAAAAAAATACTCCAACCGGCGGCGCAGAATGGCTAGGAGGCACGTATAATACACATCAAACTCATGATTTATCTACAGATATAGAATTTCAACCAGCATTAGATGCTGTTACACATCATGTTCACGAATTTGCCAAATTACATAATTGTAATATGTCATATCAAGGAAGTTATGCATGGATGAATATTGCAGAAGGGTCGGCATGGCAAGAATTTCACACACACAACGGTAATATCTTTAGTGCTGTGTATTATGTGGATGCGCCAGAAGGGTCTGGTAAAATTATATTTGAAGATCCTAAAGAACCCGATATGATGCCATTAAAAACACATATCAATAAGAATCATCTACGTTATACTAGAATTTCATATACACCTGAGCCGGGTACATTATTAATATTCAGGTCTTATCTTAGACATTGTGTAGAACCTGGGACTAATAGCGAACCCAGAATTTCAATTGCAATGAATTTTAACTAATTTTTTTAAATTTACGGATACTTTCAATATATTGTTTATGCCCTACAGTTGGTTGAACTGATCCTAACATTCTAATTTCTCGAATAAAATCTTCTGCAATGTCTTTAATTTTAGGATGCATCATTTCGTATTCTTGTTTAATTGCACTGGTATCAAATAAATTTAATCCGTACAAGATATGTGTATAGTGTGCTTCGCTGAACAGTTTATAGTCAGTTGATCCTCTAAAATCATCGGCTACTGGTAAATTCTTCTTCCACATTTTTAAATTTTTTGCAAGACTTTCAGGAATAGGCATGTTTTGTACATCTTTCCAAAACTGAGTATTATCTTTCTTAGTGATATAGTGTAATATAACAAAATCACGTATGTTAGTCAGTATGTCGGCAATATCTTTATTGTATTTTTCTATATTATCTTCACTATAGTTAGGCAATCGGTGCATTAACAAAAATGACTGTTGTATGCTAGTACCAATACTAGTGGCTTCTAAAGGTTCGACAAAACTGGCACTTAAACCAATAGCACAACAATTTTTAATCCACACTCGATCTAATGCTCCAGGATCAAAAGTTAATGTTTTTCCAACAGTGATCTCTTTGCCCAACATTTTTTCAACTTCTAGTTTAGCTTGTTCCGGAGTTATATAGTTACTATCAAATATATAACCGTTGCCGCTACGTCCCCATACTGGAATTTTAAACATCCAACCGTAATCCATTGCCTGAGCTAGAGTCCACATGTTATATTCATCAGTATCTTCCATTGGAAATACAATAGCAGTATTCATTTTAAGATATTTGCTATGGCTTTGCCATGTAGCACCTAGTTTGGTAATTAACATCTTTCTAAAACCGGTGCTGTCAATGTAAAAATCAGCATGATATTTGTCAGCTTCGCCTACTAAGTGATTAATTTTTCCGTCATCGTCTAGTACTATATCTAAAATTTCATCGTCTATAACATCAATTTGTCTATCCATTGCAACTCGTGTAAGAAAATCATTAAGTTTTTGTGTATTAAAATGATACTGGTTCCACGGCGGCCCAGTACTGATGTCTTCTAATCGATAAGCCGCAACCCTATTATTCCAAGAACCTGGTATGTTTAGCGTATGTTTAGGAGCACGATCTCCAATCAGTTTGCCGTATACTGAATGATATTGACCATTTTTTACATCTTTCTCTGGGCCAATGCTATGCATATAGTCTTCCTTAGCCCATCCTTTGAACATAATCCCGCATTTAAAGGTAGCATCGCATTCTTGTATAACACGTTCAAATGGAACTCCAATATACTGCATGAATTCATTCCAATGCTCTGTACTTCCTTCACCTACTCCTATGATACCAATTTTTTTAGAGCGAATAACATTAACTTTAGAAGTAGGAAATCGCATTTTTAAAATTAATGCGGCCACAAAACCTGCTGTGCCGCCGCCTACTACTGAAATTGTATCTATTTTATTCATTTATATTTTCCTATACAGTACTTATTGTTTGCTGGTTGTAGTTAAACTGCGATATGAAAAACAACAAAGTTAACCGTGGAGTTCCAGTTTTGGTGGACATACTGTTTGGCCTATGCCACATTTTAGAATCGTACGCAATTAAACGATTAAATTTATTTCCAATTCTGATAGTTTCTGAATTTTCAAGTAACTTTCGATTTCTTTCAAATCCTTCAACAAATTCCGGAGTAACATTTTCGTCTAAATAAAATTTTAAACGAGCTTCTGCATCCGAAGGTAATTCATCACATGTTGATAAGTCTGCACCTTTGCCTGAAAATATAGAAGTTCCAGTATTAAGATTATCCTCGTCAGGAGTTAAGTATACCAATCCTGCTAAATTGCCATAGTCTGCGTGTATCCAACCTGCATTAAATCTTTTATCTTTGTAAACATCATTAATATGGAAACATACGTATATTTCGTATCGACTAATGCCTGGAAATACATCATAACTAACCCTATCAGCAAACCAATCAGCAAATTTTTTAATTTCTGGATCTTCCATAGCTAATAAATTTCCAGTTCTACGTCCTGGAAAATATGTGGACTTGTGGAAATCTAAATTATTTGCTATTGCAATAACATTGTCAGGTTTATCAAAATAGTCATCTCTACAAATAAGATAATTTTTATAAAGATGTGTCATAATGTCTCAAAATCAAAATTAATTACAATTCTAGAACTTTTTGTTACGGGATAATTGCCAGCGTGGTATCTGTGACCGTTAAAGAATAAGCCTGCACCTCGCTTGGGAGTAACACGTACTAACTCTGGTAGCGGTTCTGCAAATACTGGATCGTATATTTCTTCAGCAGGATTAAAAATTTTATCAAATATAATAGTATCACCGTCACAGTCGTCTATATAGTAAACTAGTGTACTATACGGATGCCCAGTGTTAAAGTCAACATGCGGTGCGGCATATTTAAAATCAGTATGCCCTTGCCCTTTGTGTGTATAACGTAATCGTATACGCAGTAAGTTTTTAACATTAATATTAGTCTTTTCTGTAAAAAAATCTAAGATAGGTCTAAAAAAATCATAGTGAGCAGACGTAACATTACCGTCAAACGCCATATGGAAGAATCCTACATCATCTGTTATGTTAGGATCTACGTAATTAGGAGTAGTACCTACCCCATAGTGATCTGGATGGCCGATACGATGCAATAAAAACCAAGGAAAGTGATTTACACCTTGTACTCTTTCTAAAATTGCATTTTGAAAAGATTCTGGAACAATGTTTTCTATTAAAAGAATCTCGTCTTTAATATTGTTTATTTGATAGGCCATTTTTTTGTCGTATATCTCGTATATATTTTATAAAATTATTATATGTGTAACAACTTGAAAATTCTGTTCTCCATATATCTTGTAAATCATAATATGTTTGAGCAGTAACAGTCTTAATATCGCCGTGTACTGGCAATTTAAAACCTAATTCTGCCTTAGCAACCGATGGATCTAGCAAATTTAGCCCATCCATTACAAAACTGTATAGCGGCCAACCTGCAGATCCAGAATAACTAGGAAAATCATTTACAGTTGGTACTTTTGTTTTAGACATTTCTAATAAATTTGTTACAAATTCAGTTTTAACAATACCAGACTTAATGTATCTCCAAAATTCACTGTCATCTCTTCCGCCCATATAATGCATGACTAGGAAATCCTTAATATCATCATACATTTTTCTAACTCTTTGGTTGTGTATATTTCTAGAACCAGTGTTTAATGTTTCTTCTAGTGTAGGTTTTAAATACTCAAACACTATCATTTGTGCTTGAACAATAGACGAATGAATACTTGTAGCTTCTAATGGTTCTAAAAATGCACTACTAAGTCCAATAGCAACACAGTTTTTAACCCATGCATTTTCTTGTCTGCCAGAATCAAACTTAATAACTCTTGCCGGATTGATCTTTTTACCAAGTAATGTTTCAATTTCTTCTTGTGCTTTATCCGCAGTTGTAAATGCATCGCAAAATGCATAGCCGTTACCTTTACGATCGATTAATGGTACAGTCCACATCCATCCGTTCTGTTGTGCCCATGCCGTTGTATACGGAACCGGCAATTCGTCAGCATCATAATCTAATAAAAACGGTATAGCAGAATTAAGAGGAAGGTTAGCTTGATAGCTAACCCATTTATTAGGCAATTCGTTCATCAACACTTTATGAAATCCAGAGCAATCGATGAAAAAATCTCCAGATACTGGATTGTTGTCTTGTAAATTTAATGTTTTTATATTACCAGTTACTGAATCTAATTCTACATTTACTATTTCATCGTCAATATATTGTACATTGCCGGCACGTAAACAAAGTTTTTTAAAATACTTACCTACTAAATGAGCATCTACGTGAAATGCATTAGACGGTACTTGGAAAGAGTTTGTACGCTCGTCAAAATTTGAAAGCCCGTGCTCTAACCAATAACCGCATCTGCTAGTTGTTAGTAAGGAATCATTTGCTAAACCAACACTTCGGCAAAATAAAGGATCAGGAACACTCATATGTGTCCATGATCCATCGATGGGTGCTAAGTAAGAACTATTAATATCGTTAGTCCAACCTTTGTGTTTAATACCGTATTTCAATGTGGCGCCGGTTTCTATAATAAATTCGTTTATGTCACACCCTAAATCGTAAATGTGATTTGTCAGCACGTCAGTTATTCTACCGGTGGTACTTTCTCCAACCCCAATGATTCCAATCTTTGACGATTCAATTACAATAATATTATGATTAGGATGACGTCTGGCCGCTAGTAATGCTGTAATCCAGCCTGCCGTTCCACCTCCAACAATAACTACGTTCATTTAACACCTCGAAATTTTCTTATATCTCTGAAATAATTTATAAATTCTTCGTATGAGTAACAATCTTGTAAATTATTGGTCCATTGGTCTTGCATATTATAGTATACTTCAGTACCTACATCTTGCAAATTACCGTGCCTAGACATTATCATTTTTAGATCCATAGCACTAGCACGTTTATCTATTAAATTCAATCCGTTCATGACAAAACTATACAAGGGCCAGCCGGCACTACCGGGATAATTTGAAAAATCGTGGTCTGAAGGAACTTTACTTTTGCCCATATGTAACAATGTATCGACAAAGTCTGTTCGAGTAACACCACTACTAATCATGCGCCAAAAATCGCTATCGTTTCTACCACCTTGATAGTGCAATACTAGGAAATCTTTAATATCATCGTACATTATACGTGTACGATGGTTGTATACCCTACGGGATCCTTCATTCATTGTTTCGATTAGGTCTTCTTTTAAGTATTCAGCCGCAAAGTTATGAGCTTGTACTACTGAAGAATGTATACTAGTAGCTTCTAATGGTTCTAAAAATGCACTACTAAGTCCAATAGCAACACAGTTTTTAACCCACGCTTCCCGTTGTCTACCAGCATCAAATTTAATAGTACGTATAGGTTCTATTGGCTGTCCTAGTATTGTTTCAATTTCTTCTTGTGCTTTATCCGTAGTTGTAAATGCATCGCAAAATACATACCCACAACCTTTACGATCCATTAAAGGAATTTGCCACATCCATCCGTTTTTTTGTGCCCAAGCAGTTGTGTACGATTCAGGAACTTCATTTTCTTTGTATTTTAGTAAAAAAGGCATGCCTGTATTAAGAGGTAAATTTTTCTGATAACTAATCCACTGATTGGGCGCCACAGTATTCATTAATACTCGATTAAATCCAGAACAATCGATAAAGAAGTCGCCCTCTATTAACTGGTCATCATCTAATATAACGGATTTTACAAATCCATTTTTAGAATTTAAATTAACATGTTTTACAATACTATCTATATAAGATGCATTTGCATTTTTTAAAGTTATTTTTTTAAAATATTGACCTGCGAGGTGTGCATCAATATGCATAGCGTGGTCATGATTTATGAATGTTTTAGTAAATTTATTAAAATTAGATTTATTGTTTGCTATACGATGCCCGCATTCACTAATTTTAATAAAATCTTTAGGTTCTAAATTATGTTGAGCCCAAGATAGTAAAAAATCAGGCACAGATGTTCGTGTATAACTACCGTCTATTGGGCCGATATAACCTTGATCAATATTATTAGTCCATCCTTTGTGATGAATGGCATATTTTAAGGTTGCACCTGTTTCTATAATAAACTCGTTTAGATCACAACCGTAATTAAATCTGTGATTTGTTAAAATATCAGTTAACCATCCAGTAGTACTTTCTCCAACTCCAATTACTCCAAGTTTTGAAGACTCAATTATAGTAACAGTATGATTAGGATGTCGTGCAGATATCATCAACGCTGTGACCCAACCTGCTGTTCCACCTCCAACAATAACTACATTCATTTAAAATCCTTTATTAATTATATGTAACAACAAACACAATTCTGCGGGTTTTAGGCGCAGGGTATCTGTGGGCATGCCATTCTTGCTTAAACGATACTGCTGTATTTTGTACACACGGAATACTATAAGTAGTAGAAAAATCGTCAGGCCATATTAACGTTTCACCTGCTTCGCATGTATTCAAATACATAATGAAATTACAGTGCGGCCAATCGTGGTCCAAATGCGGCTCTGTATGATTAATATCATTATACCAGTTTAAATTTAAATTGGCTCTGTATATTTTAGTATATTTAATATTGTTTGTAGACATGAATCTATGAAACAATTCAATAAAAAATTCATAATATATACTAAAATCGTCAGGGCCTCTGTCTAAATGACTTTGATCACCGTGCTCTGCTTTCTTTAGTAATGTATGACTAAAGAATTGCGAATTATAATGTACTAACTGTGGCCTTAACCAATCAGGAAGATGTTTATTATAAAAAAACTCAGTATCAAATGCTTGCCCGCTTTTCCAAAACCAAGGAAATTTTGAACCCATTATAACGGTTTCAATAAATTCTTGTTCTTGAGGATATACAACAACCGTACCGTGTGTTATTGCATTTGTAATATCTTTGCTCATACATAAGTTACCACAAATACCAGTCGCTTTGTTCCAGGTGCCGGATACCTGTGTGCATGCCAATGCTGTTTAAAAGTTACAGCAGTATATTGTATACAGGGTATCATGTAACTAGTTGCAAAATCTTCAGGCCATACTATAGTTTGTCCATCTTCGCAGTCTGTTAGATACATGATAAAATTACTGTGCGGCCAATCATGGTCTAAATGCGGAGCAGTATGCCAATCTCCGTTATACCATGTTAAATTTAAATTAGCTCTAAATATATTTGTATATTTTATATTGTTTTCAACAGTAAATCTATGGAATATCTCAAGGAAAAACTCCCAGTACTGACTAATTTCGTTACTTGGACGCTCTGTATGTTTTACATTTTCAATTTCTGTACGATGCAATAATGTATGACTTAAAAATGCACCATTGTAAAAGTCTATATGTTCACGTAACGCTGTAGGAAAATTACTTTTAACTGTTTCTTTGTCATCGGTAGTTTGTCGATCTTGCCAAAACCATGGAAAATAAGGTCCCAAGAATAAACTGTTAACAACATCACGTTCGGCAGGATACACAGTAACCGGCGCATGTGTTACAACTGAATTTACCAGCAAATCTCCAATCATTTAAACATCCTCTTGTAGGATATTTAACCTATAAAATTTTAAGATTGTACAGACTTGATATAGCCAAATTTTAAATATATTGCTGGAAACAAAGATAAGTACAAAAACTAATCAACGGAGTATTTCATGACATCTACTACAACCCAGGGCAATTTTACCGATGCGGCCACTGAAGGCCCAAGCAAACTAGCTTCTTTAGAAATTGTATCAATTAATAAATCTGAACTTTTTACTAAAGAAGAATGCGAAACTATAATGAGTAATTGCATAGATGAACTATGGTTGCCGGCAACTGTAGTTGGTAACACAGACGGCAGTTTCCACCGTTCCCGCCGACAAAAATTAAGAGGAGATATTGCAGGATTTCCTTTTTTAAACATTCGAGATATAACAAAACTAGCAAATAACGAAGTTTATGATTTTAAATTGCTTGGTATAATTGATCAAGATTTCCCACAAATTTTTAGTTATGGTGAAAATGATTTTTATAAAATGCATATGGAATTAAATTCAATGTCATCTTCAAGAAAGCTAAGTTTTATTATCAATTTATCAGACCCAGATTCTTACGAAGGCGGTGATATTGAGTTTTTAAATATTGCCGCAGACCCTGCACTTCTTAAAGAACAGGGATCTTGTTTAGTTTTCCCATCATATCTAGCATATGGTATTGCTCCTGTGACTAAGGGCATTAAAAAAGTTATTGTTGGACATGTCCACGGTGCTGTGTTTAAATGATTTTAAAATATAGTTACTGGTATTTTTTGTCGGCGTTACCGCCACATGTTTGTGATCAAATTATGGAAATGGGTTTAGAATCCATGCACGAACAAAAACTAAAATATGGTGAAGAAGCACTAGTTGGAACAGTGGGCGGTTGGCTTCAAAAAGGCCAGAACAACGATGCAATACCAAGTAATCATGAAACTAGGGAACAACTAGCAGAAAAAGGAATAGATCTTAATCAAACGTATGTTCGAGATTCTAATGTAACATTTTTAAGTAATCCTTCTTTGTACGAGTTAGTATGGCCTTACATACGTGAAGCTAATAAAAAAGCAAATTGGAATTTTGATTGGGATTATACTGAAGATTTTCAATTTACAAAATATGGTATCAATCAGTTTTATGGTTGGCATGCTGATTCTAGTGATTCTCCTTACGAAGAATTCAATCCAGAAGTTCATAGCTCTCATAAAAATCCAGACGGTACTACAATGACAAGTCAGCTTGGAGATCCAGTGCCCGAAGATCATAATAAAACTCTTAATAAAAATATGATTGGCAAAATAAGAAAACTTAGTGTTACTATTAGCCTAAATGATCCAGCAGAGTATGATGGCGGGAATTTACAATTCGATTTAGGGCCGCACCGCCCAGATAGATTTCATACTGTCACAGAAATACGTCCTCGAGGGTCAGTTATTGTATTTCCATCACATATTCAGCATCAAGTAACACCGGTTACAAGAGGGACACGCTATAGTTTAGTATGTTGGAATTTAGGACCCTCATGGAAATGACCAATAACACATTTAATCAAAACAAATACATTGCAGTGACAGGGTTAATACCTGTTGATTTATGTAGAATTGTTACCAAATATGCTTTATTAAAAGAAGCTACTGAATTTAATCCTGAAGGGCCAGGAACACAAGTAGAAAAAGCACACTCTGTATATGGTGATACTTTAATGGAAACGTTAATGTTTTTTTTACATCCGCATATGGAACAGCAAACTGGTAAAAAACTATGTCCTACGTATACATACTATCGTGTATATCGTCCAGGAGACAAGTTAGATGTGCATAGAGATCGAGAAAGTTGTGAAATAAGCACTACTGTTTGTTTTGGCTTTCATTATACTCTAAAAGATGCAGATTGGCGCTGGGGTATGTATGTTGAACCTGGTAATTTAATTACGCAAAATCCGGGTGATGCTATTATATATAAAGGATGTGATTTAGATCATTGGCGCGACATCTTTGACGCAGGCCCAGATAGCTATCAAATCCAAGCATTTTTTCATTATATTGATGTCGAAGGCCCCCATTATCCTGAATATGCGTACGATAAAAGAGGTGGGATAGGCATACGCAACGATGTCACAAAACGCATAAATAACTGATAAACAGTGTGACCAGGAGATACAGATGTCAAAAATATTTACAGTAGATGATATACACGAAATTACATTAATCAGAGAGATGATGGGCGTTGAAGCCGTTTGGTGTACTATTCTATTTAAAGGATGCACTAATCCAGTGAAATTCTATGCAACTCCGCATAAGGGCGATGAAATTCACCTTGGAGATGACTTTCAAGCAGAAATGTATACTAGATTAAAAGCAGGCGAGTTTGGCGAAATTAGTGAAGGAATTGGAGATATATATGTTACTATACCCCCAAGTTTAAAAACTCTCGAAGAAACAGCCCTTGCTCAACGTAACCAGCTATTATTAGATTCTGATTGGACTGACACTAATTCAGGCCAGGCAAGACTTAGTGATTCTGCTAAAACAGCATGGGCAACATATAGACAAGCACTACGCGATATTACTAGTTCACAAACATGGCCTACAGACCCAACATGGCCTACTAAACCTTAATAGTTTTTAGCCAACAAAAAAGGCGCATCATGCGCCTTTTTGTTTGAGTACGTTAAATTACCATGTACCTTGATAGTTTTGATTTAAGTCTTGACCTACTTCAGGTTGTGGCCCAATAATATTTAAATCCGACTCTGTTTCGTCTTCGTAAATTGCACAGTCTGTAGTAATTATTAATCCTGCTACACTAGCCGCATTAATTAACGCATATTTTGTAACGGTTGTAGGATCTATAATACCAATATCAAGCATATTGCCAAACACGCCGTTAGCCGCATCGTAACCAAATTCGTCATTGCCCTCAATAACTTTGTTAACAATAACATCTGGACTATCACCTGCGTTAAACGCAATTTGTCGCAACGGTTCTTCCATAGCACGTAATACAATTTGTATACCTGCTGTTTGTTCGTCGTTGTCGCCTTTTAGATTTTTAAGTTTATCTTTAATTCTAATATAAGCAACACCGCCACCAGGTAAAACTCCATCCGCAATAGCCGCACGGGTAGCATGTAACGAATCATCAATACGATCTTTCTTTTCCAGCATTTCCATCTTAGTAGCAAACCCAACTTTAATAATACCAATGCCGCCAGTTAAACTTGCAATTCTATCTAGTAAATCCAAGCTACCAAAATCGCCATGCAGTTTACCTTCGTCATATTGTGTTTGAATCTCTGTTACACGAGCTTGAATTTTTTCTTTATTACCGTGCCCGCCTATAATAGTAGTAGTATCTTTTGTAATTTCTACACGATTACATTGCCCACAATCTTCAAGTTCTGCTGTTTCAACTCGTGTGCCATTGGCATCGGAAATTACTTTACCGCCAGTGAGTATGGCAATATCTTCCATTAATATACTTCGTGCAGGCCCTTTATATTCTGGACCTAAAACTGCACAAGTACGAATAGCACCATTTAAATTATTAATTACTAGTGTAGCAAGAACTTCGGTATCGACGGTTTCTGCCATGATTAAAAATGGTCGTTTGGTTTCCACTAGTTTTTCTAGTATACTCATACAGTCAGCCATATTTAAGATAGGCCTATCAGAAATTAAAATATGTGGATTTTCTAAGATGCATTTTTGTTTGTCAGAATTTACAAAATGCGGACTCAAATATCCATGCTGGTACATAAGACCACTAACTTGCGAAAATTCATCTTTTAAACCAGTACCGTTTTCAACCGATACTGTACCTGTTTTGCCCACTTTAATTAATGCATTAGAAATTAATTTGCCCATTTCTGTATCATTATTTGCAGATATAGTAGCAACATGCTCGATAGTAACCGGGTCGTCACATACCTTGCTTAATTTTGTAAGCTCGTCAACTGCGGCCGCCACAGCTTTGTCAATTCCACGTTTTAAATTAATAGGACTCATTCCAGCTGTAACATATTTCATACCTTCACGAATCATTGACTGTGCTAATACAGTGGCAGTAGTTGTACCGTCACCAATGTCGTTTCCAGTAGATACTGCGGCTTGTTTAATCATACGAACGCCTGTATCTGCTAACTTATCGCCTAAGAAAATTTCTTTAGCAACTGTAACGCCGTCCTTAGTTACGTGTGGAGGCCCAAATTGTCTTTGAATAACTACATTACGTCCCTTAGGACCTAGTGTTACTTTAACAGCATCACCTAGGATATTAACTCCTTTGATAATTCGCTCTCTTGCTTGTGCGCCAAACACTACTACCCGTGAACTAATTTTTGCCATTTACATTTCCCCTTCTGTCAATATTGCTAGCACTTCATTTTCATCAATAATCAAGTATTCCTGATTATCTACTTTTGCAGGGTGTCCGGCATATTTTGGATACAAAACAGTGTCGCCCACCTTAATAATCATAGGCAGAATAACTCCGTCGTCATTCATCGTGCCTCCACCAATTGCTAATACAGTTCCTTTAGTTGGCCTTTCTTTCGAGTCGTCGGAGAGTTTAAGGCCAGACTTGGTCCTGTTGTCGTCTTCAATTTTTTTAATTACTAGACGACCTCTAATAGGTACAATTTTAGTCATAATTTTTCTCCTGAATAATAGACTGTGCTTTAATTTATCATTTAACTTACAGTAAAACCTTAAATTTTGGCGTTAAATTAAATCTATAATATCAAATACAGTTTGGAGTTTGGTGCGGATTGCACGGTTTGTAAAGCTAGTACGTAGACCTTGATGTAAAGGTTTAGGAGCATTATCCATTGCAGACCATGCCCAACCATTATGCTCTGGACTTAAAATTGGAACAAATTCGTTCTCAACTACGCACAAGTATGTGTGAAAATGAAATACAAAGTCATTACTAACAAATGTTTCTAAGGGAAGTGTTTTTTTAATATCAGGAATTGCGCCAATTTCTTCAGCAATTTCTCTCTGTAAACCTTGCCATGGGTTTTCACCTTCTACAGTAGTACCGCCGACAAGCCCCCAAGTACCAGCATGTTTGCCTGTGGCTTTTTGTAATAGTAAAAATCTGTGAGTATTTCTGGCGTAAATTAATGCGCCACTACAAACAATTCTATCTCTTACAGTACCAGTCTCCATGCACCTGCCCTATATTCACCTTCAAAGCTCTTAACCCATGAAACTCCGTTCCATTTGTATTGAACTCCTGTGTATATATTCGTTTGATAGATTAGGTTATCTTCGTTCTGAGCCGCAGAAAATATAACGGCCCATGCTGTTCCATCGTATTCTATAATATCATTTGCCTTGGCAATTAATGTGCCCCAAGCTACGGAATTGTTTGTATCTGTATTTGTTTGTGCATCGCCTATATCATCTATTAACAAGTAACGTCTGCCGGCTACAGGTGTATTATCGACCGGATTAAATGTTAATGGATTGATAATTGCATCAAATGTTCCAGGGCTTACACGATTTACACTAGCAATCGTAGTATTACTAGGGTAAGTATCAGCGTTCCATGTTACAGTTAACAATGTTGTATCAAGGGCATTAACTGTAAATGTGCCAGACACTTCATAACCAGTTGGTTGTATTAGGTAAATGTGGCCTGCACCTGCGATATATTTTCCAGGATACTGGTCTAACAACCCAAACCAGTCAACTGGCGTGCCTTGCTTAGTTGGAATATCCAGTTGATCATTATCAGCAGTTGAATTTTCTCCAGGATTTAGTAATTGTATTTGGCCATTGATAGCTAAAATACCAAATCCGCCAGCAATAGTGGTAGATTGTGTGCTTAATATCGATCCTAGGCTTGGTCCATTACTAGTATTGTCTACTCCTAGTCCGTCAATATATCCATAATTTTCTGTACCAATACCATCGTATATACTAGTGATAATATTTGTAATAACTCCAAGTTTTTTAACTTTAACAGGCGGACTAATCCATATAGGACTTTCTAATGTTAAAGTTGCTATGTCAATAGGACTATCATTACCAACAGGAACACTTCGGCTAGACCATGTTAAGTCGGTTAAATCTAAAAGACTTAAACTAGTCCAATCGATATAGTTGTCCGTTGATTGTATTTCTAAACTTGGGTTGAACAAAACCAATATTTGTTCCATTATTTGCAATTTTTGTTCAGTACTGCTGGCCCAAATATCAACTTTAACTGTTAACTTAAATGGAGTTGGCATTAAACGTTCCACTGTATAGTTTCTACCTTGTGCAGAAGTATAATCGCCGCCAACAACGTCTCTTTCTCTAAAATGCATTTTACCTACATAGCTAGGATCACCTAATCGACTACGATCTAATTGTAAACCGGTAATATGTACAGCAATACGTGGCACTGATTGCACCACATTCTCACTATTTTGTCTCATAACAACTGCGGCTTGTCTATCAGGATCTCCATACATTACTGGAATTTGATGTAACGTATTGTCGCCATATTTGACAGTAAAATTACTGAATACGCGAATGATTTGTACTAGATATCTGCGTATCTGTTTGTCATAAAAAAATTGCATTATAAGTCTGCCCTAGGTTTAAGTGCCTCACTAAGGCTCGAACGTTCTGGGAATGTTTCGCCAGCAACCGTAGTAGTATTTGTATTATTAATGAAACTAGTTTTAAGTGTATTACGAGAATCTGTATTTGTTATAGTTTGTCGAACAGCATCTTCAACTTTAACCCAACGTGCTCCATCAAAGCGGAATAGTCTGTTAGGCATAAAATCTGTCCTTAAATAAAAATCATCTTGTGCGGCACTATCTGGAAATTGTATACCCGAACCAAAACTCGACCCGTTAGTTGGTACTCCGTCACCTAGTAAGTAACCAGTATATCCAGGACGTACAGGGACTGCCGCAATAGCATCAGCAGTTACCGTATCAATACTGCCATCTTCATTGGTAATATCAGCAGTTTGATTAATAACACTTCTTCCAGTTAACGGATCAACAGCTAATGTAAAAAATTGTCTAGTTTCATATCCGCTCAGTGGAGTGTAAGCTTCTGCTTCGTCTAATATGCCTTGATTAATTTGCAAATCTTTAGCACGGGTACTAAGAAGATCTTGTAGTGTAGTTGAACTACCTTCGCTAATAGGTTGTGCAAAGATATCTTTATATTGCTGACTGTCAATAATCTTTTTAATTTTTAATCTGTATAGATGCGGATACCAAGTGGCACTAAATCCTTCGCTAGCACGACCTACATCCTCAATAACATAATATCTAGGCAAGCTAACATCGTAATCATTAAATGCAAATTCGTCACGTAAGTGCGGCAGTTCAACAACATCACCGCTCATAGGTTTACGACCAATATATTTGATAAAATCGTTAATATGCACTGTCATGTATAGTGTGTCATTATCAATAAACAAGCCAAATTGACTTAGATTAAAGTCTACGTTTTGGACATTATAAATTCCGCGAAGTTTATATACACTAGAATCGTATTTTCTATCACGATTTTCTAATAATAATAAATCTTGAATTTGTGTATGATCTTTAGTTATTGTATTTCCATTAGAATCGATGGCTTCAGTACCAATATACTTGTGTAAGTATACATCTGTACCGCCAACTTGAAACATCTCAGAAATCTGACGATCAATGAACTTGTAATCTTGCCCACGTTCGGGTTTATATAGGGATAGTCTTGGCATATGATATTTATCGCCAGCTAAATATGTGTGGAGAATCCAATTATGTCAGATACATCTGCTAGTACCAGCTTATTAGAGCGAAATAAAGTGTTCGATTATGTGCGAGATATGCTAGGCGACGGCATGATCGAAGTTGAACTAGATCCTAAACACTACGAAACAGCACTAAATCGTGCTATAACTAAATTACGTCAGCGCAGTAGCAATGCTGTAGAAGAAAGTTATTTGTTTGTAGAATTAACTGTGGATCAAAATGAATACAGATTGCCTGACGAAGTTATCTTAGTACAAAGTGCATTTCGTAGAAGTATTGGAAGTAGGACTGGTATGGGCGCAGGCGGCACATTGTTTGAGCCGTTCAACTTAGCCTACACAAATACATACTTGATGAACGGTAGTCAGCTAGGCGGCCTTGCTACTTACGAATTGTATGCAGGCTATCAAAAATTGATAGGACGCATGTTTGGTAGTTTCATAGAGTTTAATTGGAATCCAACTAAGCACATGCTGACTATATTACAACGTCCGTTTGCCACAGGCGAACAAGTTATGTTAAAAACTCAGAACTATCGTCCAGATTTTGTCCTATTACAAGATATCTATGCCAAGCAATGGCTATACGATTACACACTGGCTGTTTGTAAGCTAATGCTAGGTGAAGCACGTAGCAAATTCGCTTCTATTGCAGGCCCAAGTAGTGGCATCCAAATGAACGGCGCCACATTGAAAACAGAAGGCACCGCAGAAATTACTCAATTAGAAAAAGATATCGGCGACATGATTCCAGGTGGTACACCAATGACATTTATTATTGGATAAGGATTTTCTAGCATATATACTGGATGAAGATTGAACATATTTTTACAACTCCAGTAGTTGTTGATAGCTTAGATTTAAATAACAACGCATTAGAACAATTTTGTCGAGACATAATTGATAAAGCTGTTGGACACCCGGGACAAAGCGGCCCATTAAGTCTATCTACACCCGAATTACAACCTTTAATAAAAGAAATACAAATTCGCCTAGACGAATTACATACTGAATTAGGTTTTAAACCAGGTACAGCATTTAAAATAATCAAAGCATGGGCAAATATCAACAATTCAAAACCCGTTGATCTTCCACATTGTCATCCTAATAGCGTATTCAGTATTGTTTACTATGTAAAAGGAGCAGGCGTTCCTGAAAATGGTAATATCGTTTTATTATCCCCATTAGATACAGTTATCCAATATGCTATACCTGAAGAACACAAGGATTTTAATAATTTTTTTAATTCCTGGCATTGCACAATTCCTCCGGAAACTGGTAGATTGGTGATGTTTCCTTCTTGGATAATGCATAGCGTGTCCCATAATAATTTGACTAGTTCGGACAGAATATCTATTGCATTTGATGCAATTATATCTTGACGTTGTAATAAAACTGTTATATACTAGAGTTACTTTAGGGGGCTCTATGATTATAGGCGTGTGTGGTTTTATTGGTTCCGGCAAAGATACTATTGCCGATTATTTGACTAACTGTCACGGTTTTAGACGAGAAAGTTTTGCCAACAGTTTGAAAGATGCAGTGGCATACGTGTTTGGTTGGGACAGAACCATGCTGGAAGGTCGCACAAAACAAGCTCGCGAATGGCGAGAGCAAATAGATCCGTGGTGGAGTGAACGATTAAACATGCCCAATCTTACTCCACGGTGGGTACTACAATATTGGGGCACTGAAGTTTGCCGTAAGGCATTCCACGATGATATTTGGATTGCCAGCTTAGAAAACAAACTACGCAACTCAACTGACGATATTGTCATAAGCGATTGCAGATTCCCTAATGAAATTAAATCAATTAAAGAAGCAGGCGGTATTGTGATCCGTGTAAAACGTGGTGCAGAACCCGAATGGTACAAGGATGCGGCTGATATGAATGCCGGCGATCACTGTATGAATTGGGCACTTGCTTCGAACCGTATGAAGCAACTGGGAATACATGCTAGCGAAACTGCTTGGGTTGGCACCAAGTTTGATGCAGTGCTGACCAATGATGGAACAATAGACGACCTCATGTCTAAAGTTAAAGATCTGGTACAAGATCCCCTTGCTTCCATTGAATCCCTTCCTTATGTAACACTCTCTGACAATTAGCACATACTGTTTTAAGATTAGCATGTCGGCAATTGTTTAAATCTCCGTCTACATGAAAAACAGCAAATACTTCCCTATGTTGGCTTTTAAATCCGCATTTGTCGCAAATATTCTTTAATTTATAGCCAGCATGTTGCCAACGGGATACTTTTACTCCCCGCAAACAAGAACCGCATACTCGTCGATAGTATGGTTGTCCTTCTTTATAGTAATTAATGGCTACAGGCGCTCTGCCGCATCTACATAATGGTCGCATTTTATATTTAAGCCTTTTCTGTGCCTTTTCTAGGTAGTATACTAGCTTAATTTTGTAGTTTATCTATAAATACAATTGAACTAGTATTCACCGGAGAGTCAACAAATGGCACAATTGAACAGCCCAGGCGTAGCGGTTACAGTAATAGACGAAAGCTTCTATACGCCAGCCGCCCCAGGTACAACACCTTTAATTATCGTAGCAACTGAACAAGACAAAGCGAACGGCGCTGGCACTGGCACAGCACCAGGAACACTAAAAGCAAATGCAGGCAAAGTTTATTTGATGACAAGTCAAATGGACTTGGGCAGTACTTTTGGTACACCTATGTTTGAAACAGATGCTAGTAATAATCCAGTTCACGCAGGTGAACGTAATGAATATGGACTTCAAGCGGCTTATAGCTATCTCGGAGTTAGCAGTCGCGCATACGTGGTACGTGCAGATGTTGATTTAGGTGCATTGGCACCAAGCACAACAGCTCCTGCAGGTGCTCCAGTAAACGGCGCATGGTGGTTTGACACAGCAGATTCAGTATTTGGTATATTTGAATGGAACGGAAATGCACTGACATCAACAAGCGTTGGCGCACAGTCATTTACAAATAAAACACCGACAATTATCAGCAATACTAATCAACAAGTTGGCGGAACAAGCAGTGGTGATCCACTTGCAAGCATTGGTGCTATTGGTAGTTACGCATTAGTTGTTACAGCAACTCCATACAAATTATTCTTTAAAAACTATCAAGGTACATGGGTGGTAGTTGGTAGCAACAACTGGACTAAATCTTGGCCAACTGTGCAAGGTTCAGCACCTACAACAATTGCTACTAGCGATACGCTAACAATTACTACAAGCCCAACATCAACACAAAGCGTTACAGCTACCGCAACAACAGCACAGACTTCAATTACCGTTACTGGTACTGTAGTTTTAAACAATATTATTACAGCAAGTAACACACTAGTGGCAGGCGACATTGTTGAATTTGCGGCAGGCGCCAACGGTATTTCAGCCTCAACACGTTATTATGTAATAGCTAGCAATTTGTCAGGCAGTGGATTTAACGTAAGTACAACCAAAGGTGGTACCGCAGTTACAATTACTGGAACAACTTTAAGCACAACTGCCAAAGTTACAAAACTCGACGGT
>Ga0209191_1000111_pt1 | contig 64709 bp, 61 predicted proteins | sample S_130626_EF_Meta_FD_187320 | JGI IMG/M metagenome (GOLD analysis project Ga0209191, IMG submission 187320) | Freshwater microbial communities from Lake Simoncouche, Canada to study carbon cycling - S_130626_EF_MetaG (SPAdes) (version 2) | ecosystem: Environmental > Aquatic > Freshwater > Lake ...
TCTAAATGTCTTACTATACTCAATCCCACAATTACATATAAAATTAAATTTAATATTCCTATTATACTTTTCTATTTTATCAAAATCTATAATACACTTGTCTCTATCACAAACCTCTTGTAATAAATCTTTATTACAATATATTTTTTTCTTCCTCGCCATTCTAACATTTACATATTAGAATAGATATCATTTTTTATATTTTTAGCATTCGCATACCTATATAAAAACATACCACATTTATAATATAAAAATGGAAGAGGAAGATGAATTAGTTTCTGTAATTATTCCCAGTTATAACAGGTTTAAATTTTTAATGTTAGCAATCCAGAGCATAAAGGAGCAAACATATAAAAATATTGAGATAATAGTGATAAATGACTGTTCCGATAAAGAAAAGGAAAAATATCACAGTTACGATTGGGAAAAGAACGGTATTAAAATTATACATTTAGAAACCAATTCTAAAGAAATCTTTGGATATCCTTGTGTTGGCTATGTGCGAAATATTGGAATTTCTTTGGCTTCAAATTCTAAATCTGCTAACGATGCTAACTCTGCTAATGCTACTAAGTACTACGCGTTTATAGATGATGACGACCAATTTATTTTCCCTAATAAACTTGAATTACAAATAGCAGCTATGAAACGCACCGGATGTAAAATGTCCTGTACGGAGGCTCTCTTTGGATACGGCGAATATGATAGCAGCAAATCATACAAAAAATATAACGCTGAAGCGCATATAGACATCCTGAAAAATGTATATAAAGATACGACCTTTCTAGGCGAAGACGGAGAGTTTCCTGAGATATGGACTAAGGAATTTCTAGCGATACATAATTGCGTTATTTGTAGTTCTGTGGTGATTGAAAGGAGTTTGCTAAATAACATAAATAATATGAGGCATCTCAGTATTGCTGCTATTATCCCTGAAGATTACGACTGTTGGCTAAGGGCTACTGAATATACAAATTGTGTATATATTAAGGAACCGTGCGTTTATTATGATGGAGGGCACGGATACGGATTGAATAGGTAATGTAGCCTAGTCGCTTACTGCTCCTAGTTGCTTACTGCGCCTACCAGCCATAACTGGATTACCAGCCATAGCAGCCTAAAGGCAGCAACAGGCTAGAAGCCACTAACAACAAAGTAGTAAGTGAAGATTGCTTGGAGAAAAGCAAATACCAGCATTATGAAGATTATTTTTATTATATCATAGTATTCAGGGACTTCAATCCCTATATTACTATTATCTTTCTCTTTTATATTTCGTCCTATACTGAAATGGATGATATTCTCAAACATATTGAGGATTAAGAAAACGCCCATAGATATAATGATGAGATGATTAGGAACCAATATTTTCATCCTTTTTCTATATACTAGGTATATTAAATATATCCCGTCTGTATATTAAATATATCCCGTCTGTATATAAATACATCCCGTCTGTATATAAATACATCCTACAGGCATATAAATATATGTCTTGTATATTATATAATATACAAAATCATAAAATATCTTATTATATATTATGAATATAAGTAGTATTAGCATTAAACTTATTCTGCTGCTTATAAACACTCTAGGAGCCTACGCATACAATACACCTATCTTCAAGTTTAACAATAATAGCGGCAATAGCAAAGGAGGCTCTAATATCTGCGTGTTAAATTATAATAATGTTTATACCACCTTTTATAAATGGTCTAATGAAAATAAGGAAAGCCACCCTAAAATTATTAAGGATACCTTGTGGCTAAGCAAGTATCGCTTCGTAAATCCTAGCATCATTATTGGCGTCTATAACGACTGCTTTAATCTCAATTATATCTGTCTCATTAGGCGGCTATCACAGGAGAACTATAAACTGCTAAATATATTTGCGAACCCCTCTAATAACTTTGACGACGACTTGCTATTATTAAAGAACCTCTTTGAGTTTGCTATCAATAACGACATAAAATTAAACACCGATAAACTTGCTGATATAGATAATAGCAGGTATCTTTTAACATATCTCTTTTACTATTCGCAAATAAATAGTAAGACTTTGTAGGATTGTAGCAGGCTATAACATAATTCTACTGTTCTTGTATTGTATATACTGATTGATAATAAATATATGGAACATTAAATAATACTTATTGAAATTGTATTGTAATCTAAATATTATATAGAGGATTGGTAGATATATCTTGGCGACTTCTAATTTATTTTTACTATTATCATTATTATTCATATTAGCATTACCAAGCATATTAATGACAATAAAGAATGGGGATACTAGAGATAGGGCATAAAAAATGTGCCAGTGGATATTTGTGATAATGGATTTTCGCACAAGGGTCATCAGGAATGTTGAGAGTTGTATGGGAAACATAACTAAGAAGGCTGCCTCAATAGCACCAGAGCCGGTCTTATCATTATCTGTTAAGATGAGGGCATTAATTGCGAGTATTTGACAAATAGCATAGTATTGCTTGAGACTTTTCTTAACATTATCAGGAATGTTCTCCCAGTTAATATCTCGTGTCGTTGTTTTTTCGTTGGTATTATATTTTAAAGTGATGTAATCTGCTAGCATATGATGAAAGACTACTATGGCTAACTTACCAATCTGGTATAAATAGTAGTATTTGTTTGACATATCTATATCATTACGGATACATATGATACTATATATCATTATCATAGCGCTTCGCGAAGTGAAAACCATATTATGTAATTGTAGTTCCTTCCAAATAATAATCTTGGAGTTTAGCCTTGTTAAAGGCACCTGAAATATAAGAGATGATAATGATAATGTTAAGTGGGCTACAGGGATTAGCAGCGATAGCGGCGAATGCGGCAAATGCGGACTGTCCGCATAGATATACATAGAACCGTATGCGAGCAACCAATAAATACGCAAGAAGAAATTAAATAAACACCCGAACCCTAGCACCTTGTGAAGGTGGTATTTATCGTGATGTGTAAATAATTGTTGCCCCATTCTGTATATTATATATGATAGTATATGTTATATATGATAGTATATTTTATATATGTATATTATATATGTATTTATATCTATTTACCACTTAAAAAATAATAATAAAATATATATAGAGTAAATGGGCTGGACTGTTTCTACATTTGATAATAAATATCAAATAAAATACGGGAGTAATACCAGTTATTTAATAACCGACGATGATATAAGTTATCTAACAATCACCGACACCAAACATATAGGAATTAATAATGATACCCCAAGTTCTAGATATCTGCTAGATATTAATGGAGAGACGCACATAAATAGCAATCTCTATATTTCAGGCAACCTCTATGTTCGTGATAGTGAGTATATTAGCAGCAACCTCTATATCGCCAGTAATATTAATGTCGGCAACATATTATTCACTTCTAACATTACAGGCATCGGGATAAATAATAGTAATAACCTTAGAATAAATTATACATTCCCAGACTTTAGCAATAATAGCACGCAAATATACGGGAATACCTCATTCATAGGCAAGGTGAAAATAGAGAATACGACATCTAATTCCTTCCATTTGTTAGATGTTGATGGGTCGCTGAGAGCATCTAGAATATACGGCGAAGGTTGTAATATTTTTAATATAAATGCTAGCAATATTACGCTAGGTATTCTAGAGACGCAGCACGGCGGCACCGGATTAAACAACATAATCCCTAGCGCCATATTGTATGGCGGGATAAATAATAGCGTCATCCAGACTTTTAATACTTTGAGGTTCGAGCAAGGGATATTGCGTGCCCCTGAATTTAGGGGTGCTTTAGACGGTGGCGATATTCTAGCAGGTTTTGTAAGAGTAAGCCGCGGAGGCACAGGAAGAACCGCCATACCTAACGGACGCATTCCATTCGGTAATGACGATACAGAGCCTATGCTAACAACCCCTGACTTTGTATTTAATATAAATAGCAGAACTTTGGAAATAAATACTTTAAAATTAGGGAATTCTAATATATACTTAACAGACGCAAATAATGTGCTAAGAAATTTTAACTATAATGATTTAGGTGTATTTAATGCGACCTCTAATAGTTTTGGGCTCGTTATGCCTTCTAACAAGGACTTTAACACATCTAACGGCTACTTGTCAATACGGAAGGATGAGAACGCAATTTGGCTAGAGAATGCCGAGACCGGTGGTAGCAACATATATTTCCCTAATGATACTCGGTTAGAGAGGGATATCATTTGTTCTATTGGCGTTAATAATCGGTATCCTATGTTCCCTTTAGATGTGAAAGGTGATATCAATACATCTAATGGGAACTTTAGAATTGACGGAACAGATATTAGGCAGGTCGTCGTAGATTATGCGATATCTAATTTGCTTATTGACAACTTATCGGGTCTCAAGGTTGCCGCTTTAAAACTGCGCACAGGCACTTCAACTTTTAGCGCATTTGAGAATGAGATAAGCACCAACTTAGGGTTGTGGAAAATCAACAATACCGGCAATAACCTAAATGAGAATACATCTGTAGAAGTCACAAATTTGCTAGCAACCAACAAACTATATACAAAGAATATATTGATAAATAACACAGATGACCGCAATCTAACAGATAATGTTAAGTATATATTTAAGATTGAGGATAGAGGGGCTAACTTATTAAAGCTCAGCAAAACTGGAAATATGCTCGTAGGCAATAATAATACCGAGACGGCAGATGATATACCACCAGCGCAGCGATTAGAGGTTGTTGGGAACATTCACGCTACAGGATATATTCGCTCATATTACTCTGACGACCGTTTAAAAACCTTCACCTCAAATATTACAGATGCCCTAAATATTATAGACAACTTGAAGGGGTTCCATTATGTTCCTAACGATACAGCGTTAAAGTTAGGGTTCGTCTATGACAACGAGATAGGGCTGAGCGCACAGGATGTTAAAAGGGTGGTTCCTGAGATTGTTAAGATAGCACCTTTTGATTGTATGAAAGATACCAAGAGCGGCGATATAGTTTCTAAGAGTGGCGAAGATTACTTAACAATCTGCTACGAAAGATTAGGTGCGGTATTCGTAGAAGCAATAAAGGAACTGAGAAAAGAAAACAAGATGTTAAAAGACGAGTTAAAGACGCTTAAAAAAGATATAGATAATATTAAAAATATCATATATATTCAGTAATATGGTGGTAATACTATGTATCCTTTTATTATTATTATAACAATCATAATATAACAATCATAATATAACAATCATAATATAACAAACATAAACCCCATTATTATACTTGGTATTGTATAATAATTGTTAGAAAAATAAGACGCTGCTAGCAGGGATTGAACCTGCGACATCAAGCTTAACAGGCTTGCGCTCTAACCAACTGAGCTATAGCAGCGGAGGAGCGGCAAAGCAACTAAGCGACCACACTCCCTGATACTATAGACATACCTTGTTCTTATATGATTTTTAGGGCATATAAGGAGAAAAAATGACTATAATAATACTCTCAACTATAACAAGGGAACCCTTATAACCATATAAGGACAAGAAGGATGCTACTGCGACAAGTGCTTCTACAATACCTACAGAATATCAGGAGCCTGCCTGTGATAAAATATAATAATGAAAATATATGCTATAGTGATATAAATGTATTCAACCTATCTTCTAAGAATATGAATGATGCTAATAACAAAAAGCGAGAGAGCATTATCGGGAGCATTATAGACAATACACGGATACGAATGGACGCTAAAAAACCTCTAAATGATTACTACCGGTTCTCTCGGCGATGGAATGATATTAAGGATGCTATATTCAATTATATACATAATGAGTTGAATATAAATATCAACAAGGATATTACGCTTACTCATAAGGGCGGTAGAAAATACAATTATGACTTTGAAATTACGAGCGAAAACACTAAATATAATATAGAACTTAAATTTAACATAGATGATGTCCGTCAGGCGCCGCAATTTGTATCTCCTTATAATCCTAGTAAGTATATGTCTTCATCATATGAAGAGTATTACTATGACAATTACCTGCCTCGTTTAACATCGCTACGAGATGATTTAATAATTCCAGATAAACACACATATTTACAAGAAATAAATAGCACCTCGCCAAACTGTATGAAAAAATATCAAGAGATATATTATAATGGTTGTAAAGCAAGTAGCAAATACACTAAGGATACCAGCGACATAGAATTCTATAAACTCGCAAACAAACTATCGCGAGAAAGTATAATCGCATTTATCTCGGCGACAGCCCTGAATATAGATATGCTGAATGCTTATATGGGTAATACGCAAAACAACAAAATATATATGCTCTATAAAAATGGGAAGTTTCATAAGCAAGTCATAGACCCTCGTAAGTATATGATAGTAAGTTATACAAAATGTAAAAATAAGTTTGTTGCGAAAACACAAGATGGTAATAATATAGATATATTGCTTCGGTGGAAGAACGGTAATGGTATCGCTTTCCCTGCTTTCCAGATATCTTAGTATCTTAGTATCAAATATATATAGGAAATATATTCAGCAGTTCTGTAGTGTTAATTGCGTTGTTCCCGAAATATAATTTAATGAACTCTAGTGTTCGCTCATCTCCAAACGACTTATAGATTTTAATATATTTTCCTGCGTCCGTCTCCGTGTTTCCTGTCCCTTCATATCTAATACATATTAAATGATTTTCTATTAAATACTCTTTTATTACTTCCTGTTCGTCGCAATTTATTAGAGCATACTCAAAATTATAATTACCTACACCATATCCTCTATTAACCACTAATAATGGCTCATCACCCCCCTTCTTATTTATATAGTTTTTCTTAGCAGTATTCGTATAATTTTTAATGCTTAAAGTGTTGTTCTTGATATCTTGTGAATATATAAGTCTGGTTTTTTGAGGGTCGTCTGTAAGCAACGCCTTATTTTCATTCCACACAATATTCCCAACAGATACTTTAAATTCTAAGGCGTTTAATGTGGTAGCCCCTACATATAACTCATTTAATCTCTTTATGGTATCGCTTGTAGAGAATATAGTATATTCATTTGTTAAATGTCCTAGTATGTATTCGGTATTAGCGACGCCAGCGTTCTTTCGTATCATAAATATTATTGTGGGCTGCTCGGTATCTATATAGTTATCATCGCATTCTAATATATATAATATAGAATAGTTATCATATATGTATTTTCGCGTCTTGTTATAATACAAACAATTTAGAAAACTTTTAGGCAATATGAAGCATAGTATCCCGTCATCAGTTAGCAGTGTAAGGGATTTAATAATAAATAATAGAAATATATTAGGGCGACCATCAAAGTAATCATAGTAATCGCTTTCAACATCTACTTTTTTCATAACATAATACGGCGGGTTGCCTATAATTAAGTCAAACTTCGGGACATCGGCAAAGCCGGTCTTTAGAAAGTCGCCTTCTATTATTTTAATCTTCGCATTATTATTGTAGATATTGTAAATGTCCTTGATATTCTCGTAGATGTTCTTGTTATATTCAACGCCTGTAATGGTAGCATCTGGATAACAAACCCTTATCTTCTCTATAAACTCGCAAGATCCACAAGAAGGTTCTAGAATATTATTGAATGTCTCTCCTGTCGCTGCTGCTAACAAATCAATACACCTAATGACAGTTTTAGGAGGAGTAAAATAAATGCCGTTGTCTTGTTTCTCCTTCTTGCTGATGGCTTTTGTAATATTGTATGACAATTCGCTAAAACATTCAGCAGCTGCGATAGCTGCGATAGCTGTCGTAGCCATACTTAGTAATTATACTATTTTAATATAGTATTTATAAAATATAGCAATCATTTTTTATATACCAATAAATTATTCGCATAACTTCTTTTTAAAATTGTCATTAATGACATTAAAGATATCAACCAGATAGTTCTCAAAGTCGTCCTTAAGCGGGATAAAGAGATTGATATTGGTATTTATATTGATATTTACCAGTTTTGTATTAGGCACATCGGTTATCTCCATATAATTAATGATTTTAATTAGATTGAGACCGTTTATGAGGGACTTATAACTAGACTTAAAGTTCTTGATAAAAAACTTGCTCTTGAGTTTCTTGTAGCCGTCCTTATCTACTTTGATTTTATGTTTAATACAAATTCGTAAGAATTTATCGTTTTCTACAGTATATGCCTTAAAATAGTCAGGGATAGATGCTACATATATATATACATCCTCTTTCTTCTGTTTAACGCCATTCTTAACAAACCAATCGCTCATCTTCCACTCTATAATACTATAAACTTCGCTAAACATATTGTCGTCCTCTTTACCGCTAAAAATCTTCTCCATCATAGTACTAGCATTCTCGTCGTCCTTCTTGTCAATCATAAAGGTATTATTAAGTTTTTTCATATCTTATATATATAATAAAAACGCATTTAATATTTATATGATATTATAAGGTTATATTATCCCAATAATATTTATATTATCCCGATAATATTTATATTATCGTGCTTATGTTCTTTAAGTATATTTCCTTAAGCGACTTATAGTTGCTGACGGATATGATGTTCTCTTCTAGCAGCCATTTTTTAGAAAGTATATTATACTTGTGGTTTTCGTTGAATAGTATATTCACACATAGATATATAAAGCAGACTATTATTAGACTATTTCCTATATTTTTAGTAGCCATAAGAATAATAGCAAACAATATGATAGATTGTATAACCACATTATTTATTATCTTCTGCTGCGCTGGTGTTAGTTCCATCTTTAGATATCGCCCGCCTACTTGAACTAGGATTAAGAAAATCATAGACAAGGGCTCGATAGTGGCTACCCCATTTATTCCCGGAATTACTGAAAATGACATAATAATCTATTCTATTTTTTGCTAAGATTTTTATAGGAAGGCATTAGATGATTTAACAGCATCGCCGTTTTCTTTAGATTTATTATAATATATCAGCTTCTCTAAAACAATATCATTAATATCCTTGTAAGATTTATCGGCATTCGCGGAATTTGCGGCAGTCGCTGAGACAGTCGCCGTGTCGCCGCTATTATCATTTATACCCATATCATTAAATGATATCATATTGTCTTTCAGGAAGTCGCCATCAGTAAAGATGACGATGTCAATGATTAGTGCTATTAATGTTAAGAATAGCAACAAGCCTACTGTTATATCCCAGTATAATACATAGTAATTTATAATAAATAATATTAGGAATATCCAAGGATTGTCTATGATATCTAGGATATTGTCAGGATAAATTGCGGCTGGGCGCATCCCAAGTATTATTAAATATGAAGCAAAGAAACCCGTAAGAATACCTTTAAATATGTCTTCTATATTAATGGTGTTTTCCATATTCTTCTTTACAATTATATTATATAAATATTTTTCTTTTCTTTTAATTTTAATTTTGTATAATAGAAGTATAATAAGAATATGAATTATTCAACATTACAAGAGGCATATAATATAGATACTTTTGAAAAAAAACCTAAATCTTCGCATAAATCTAAAAATGCTAGCGGTTCTAGCAACGCAGGCAACGCTAGCAACGCTAATCAGTCGTCATCTAATAATAATCCGGCTTTTGTGGAGACCAGCAAATTAGCCTTAAGTTCTTGCTCGCCTTTACAAGCACCCACATACAACATTCCTATATCTAACGATTGTAAAAGAGAGCACGATGAGGTGATGAATGTATATACGAATGCTAATAATAATATGGCTAATATGATGAATACTATACCTAGCGGCGTAAGCAACGCTAGCGCTAGCGGGAACGGCAACGATAGCTTTGCTAACTTTGATAGTTCGCAGAATTCTGCTAGTTCTATAAGTTCTTTTAGCGCCAATATCAATAATAGCCAGCCGCTAACGCAGCAACAACAGCAGGCATCATCACAAACTCCTCTTCTACCGGCACAGAACTTGTTTAACGGTCTTAAGAGTTCTAATAATAATGTTATGCCCTATTACGATGAAGACTTAGAGCAATACTTTAATATCAACAATCTAAATGACGAGGTGAAATATAATCCTAATGACAATTCTAAATTTAACTCATATATGCCTAACAACAACAAGCAATCCTATACAAATAATGATACGGCTGAATATACCAATAATAATACCAGTATAAAAAATGGAAACAATCTGCTAAATAACAGCAGTTATAATTTAACAGCAGAGGAAAAAAAGAGTGCTGAGGAGGCTATAGCATATTTAAAGAGTATTGAAGATAAGATTAATGGCGGAAATGGAGTTGCTAGCGGTTATAATAGGAATACTATAGCCGACCCTGTAATCCCTGCTGTTAATACTGGTCCAGCTGGGTTTAAAACGCCTGTAGCGACAGCAGCGACAGCAGCGACAGCAGCGACAGCGACCGCTATAGTGCCTGTTAAGGATGCTAAGACTGCGCCAGCAGCCGATAATTATATATATAATGCTATTTTTAATATATCTATTCTTCTTGTAATAGGCATCGCTATCATATTGCTGTGCGACCAAATTGTAGAGTTATCAATAAATATAGGTATGAAGCGAACTATCAATATACTAGAGCCTTTTATAAAAGCCCACGTAGCGGCACAAGCGGCGGCACAAGCGGCTGCCGCCCAACAAATGAATTAAGTGAATGAAATTGATAGGTATCTTATTCTAATATAAATTATTTTTTTATTTGAACTATTATAATAGAACATATGGATATTATAGTTAAACCGAACGATTGGGTTTTACCAAATCGCATAGGATATAATAAAAAGATATATAATACCTTTAATCCTTCTAAGTATGCGGAAGCAGCGGAAGCAGCGGCACCGGCACCGGCATCCTGTAAATGTACTAACGATACTTGCGTAATAGAAGAGAGTTATATAAAACTCTTGAGACAGCAGAAAATCGTCAAGGATTATATGCAGTTTGACAGTCCTTACAGAGGAATACTTTTGTATCACGAGTTAGGCTCTGGTAAATCCATAGCATCTATAGCAGCCGCCGAGGGTTATGTTAATCAAAAAAAGATTGTAATAATGACTCCTGCCTCATTATCGCAGAACTACGAAAACGAACTTTTAATAGCCTCTAAGGTTGGGCGAGACCTCAAGAAAACTTGGACGCAAATCAAGGTGAATAAGAAGTCCCCTGAAATGATGAAAGACTTAACCGCAAAATATGCGATAGCCGACAAATTCGTTAAAAAGAGTGGGCTTGCGTGGGTTCCCTTATATAAGGAGGATATTGAAGGAGCCGAAGTCGTAATTGACAAAATCCGCTATAACTCTAGCGATGCTAAGGACGCTAAGTATCGCGCCGAGATTGATACATATATTAACCATATACTGAGAAACCGCTATACTTTCATCAATTACAACGGGCTAACCGAGAAGATGATAAAAGAACTAGGTGCGCGACCTTTTGACAACGCCTTTATAATTATAGACGAAATACACAATTTTATAAGTCGTATTGTGAATGGCTCTAGGCTTGCTAAAGCCGTGTATATCCATATGATGAATGCGAAAGGCACGAAGATAATATTGCTGTCAGGCACGCCTATTATAAATCAGCCGCACGAAATCGCAACCTTGATAAATCTGGTGCGTGGTCCAATCAAAGAATACAACATAGATTTATTAAAGAAGTCTAATGTGCCTGACTTGAAGGCTATTATAGAGCACTTGAGAGCAAAGAATTTGTATAGTTATATAGATTATTTAGATTATAATGAGACCAGTATGTCTATAACATTAATACCTGAAGGTTTTAAGAGGAAGAACGCTAGCGCAGCCACAGCAGACGATACAACAATAATGAAGGACAAATGGGGTATTAGCCAAGAAGACTTGATAAAGAACATTACAGAGGTTTTAAATAAATCTAATCTTGTTAAGTTATCTATAAAAAGCAAAGTTATTGTTAATGAGGCTTTGCCGACTGACAAAGTGGTATTTAATAAGTTGTTTATAGATGACAAGAATATAACTGTGAAGAACGAGGATTTATTTAAAAGACGAATACTTGGAACAATCAGTTATTACAAAACAACCGGATCTGAGCTGTTTCCACGAATGCTCCCGACGGTCTCTAGGGAACTCTTTATGACCGACCACCAAATCAAGAAATATCTAGAGGTTCGCTCTGTAGAGATTAAGATGGACGACCGCAAGAAAGTCTTTAAAGGCAAGGGCGGTGCCGGTGGCGGCGACGATATTGGATCAGTTTATAGGGCATTTAGTAGGATGGTTTGTAATTTCGCATTCCCTGATGAGATTAACCGTGTATTCCCTAATGATGTTAGAGTATTGATGAAAAAGGAACTTAAAGAGATGGTTAATGTTGATAGTGATAATGCCGATGATATGGATATGGCGGATGCGGCGGCTGCCGGAGCGGACGCTAAGAAACTGAATAAGGAGGTTGTAGCAGCATATGGGGAGCAACTAGATGCTGCTATGGATAGATTGGTGAAAAACGATTATTTAACGATTGATAGGTTGCGTGAAGTATATAGCCCGAAGTTCGCACAAATGTATGAGGATATCAATTCATCCCCGGGAAGCGTCTTGGTATATTCGCAGTTTCGTATGATAGAAGGTTTAGGTATATTCAAGGAGGTTCTAAATAGACAAGGATATGCCGAGATAAATATAGTGAATAATGAGGAGTTTGGGTATATGGTAGATGACATAGAGGTTTTTGACAAAATATATGACAATAAAAGGTATGTGGTCTTTAACTCTGACAGGGTTAAAACTAATATTCTTATGAATATATTTAACGGAAATAGCAAAGCGTTGCCTAAAGTTATACAAGAGCAGTTAAAGCATCTAAACATAGACAAGGAGCAGATGTATGGGAAGATTGCGAAGGTTATGATGATTACCCAATCAGGGGCTGAAGGTATCTCCTTAAAGAATGTTAGGCGCGTATTGATAACCGAGTATTTCTGGAACTCTGTTAGAATAGACCAAGTTATCGGGCGTGCTGTGCGAACGTGTAGCCACAAATCGCTACCAGTAGAAGACCAGACCGTCCAAGTATTCACATATTTAATGAACTTTACTAGAAAACAAATAACCGAAAATCTAACATTACGAAGCAAAGACAAAGAGGTTAGCACAGACAAGCACATATACAACATCGCAAAGAGCAAAGAGGGTCTCGTCAATTCATTCTTAAAAATGCTTAAAGCCGCATCGCTAGACTGTGTAATACAAGCCGATGTTAATAATCCGTTGTCTAACGGATATAAATGCTACAGCTGGCCCATTAATGTTAATGATAACGAGTTGGCTTATACAAATAATATCAGTCTTGATAAAAAGATATTACAATTTAAAAATAAGCAGCATATAAGGAAGGATAGAGGGCGCGTCGTCTTGAAGAACGGCAAGAAATATGTAATTCTCAAGGATAAATTATACGATTATTACAGTTATGTTAATGCGGGTATCTTGCTCCCTACTAGCCTTTAGGCTGCCTATTTTAGATGCGTGATATCCTTAAGTCCTTTCGTAGGGTAATGCTAGGTACCGTTAGGTATCTCTATGTTTAATTGCGTCAATATGATATCTTATATGTTGTGTCTATATCATATATTTAATTGCGTCAATATGATATCTTATATGTAGTGTCTTTATGATATCTTTATGATATTCTTTAACATATCTTATAACACATCCTTTAACACATCCTTTAACACATCTTATAACACATCCTTTAACACATCTTTTAACACATCTTTTAACACATCTTTTAACACATCCTTTAACACATCTTTTAACACATCATATAACACATCCTTTAAGACATCTTATAACATACCTTATAACATATCTTATAAAATACCCTTTATTATTTTGAATATATAAATATAAATTGTCTAATTAAATTAGATATAAATTCTTTTTTTACAAGTTTTATGGAACAAAAAATAAGATGTATATATAGGAAAAAAAAATGTTTCCATATATGTAATAAGACGGTTATCAAGAATTCCTTCTATTGTTGTCATCATATCCACTCTAAGAAAAAGCACTTGTGTAAGATATTCTTTAATGTGCTTGAAGATAGGCATGAACTAACCTTTAATGATATCTACAGGTTATACAAGTATATAGTGGAAAATACTAGCGATAATGATGACATATTTATAAATATACTCTTTATTGATTTACTTAAGATGGTTCCCATAGATAAGTTAAGTTGTATTTATAAAGATTATATTAATAAGTTTAACATTATGGCGGCGGCGAAGCCAGCGAAGCCCTCAATTTATGCTAACATTTATTTATTAAACAAGAATACATATCTTTTTAGTAAGAAATGTAATACCAATAGGCTAATAGAATTCCAAAATATCGTTAGATATAAATTGTTATCTATAGATAATACAAGTATTTTTAACGGATATCTAAATGATACTGATGTATTTAGCCTTCAAGATGTTAGCGAGATACATCCTAGGAAACTATTCACCGTTAAGGATATTAAAGGGGCTTACGCATTTGATATAGTAGAGCTAGAATATTTTGTAAGAAAATGTGTTAATGATAATGTAGCTCCATATAACCCCTATACTCGTGAAGCATTCAGCGACAAGATTATTTGGAGATTAAATAGGCAGATAGAATACAATAACATTATAAAAAAGAGCGACGAATGCCTATGGACTACCGATATGAACGCATATACCGACCTATCTATAGAGATAGAACGCAGAGGATTTTATAATAACCCTGAATGGTTTAAGAAGATGTCCCAAAAGGACTTCTTAAAATGTATTAAGTTGTTTAGGGATTTCTCTATCAATATTGAGGAGAGCAAGCGATACTTTGTAAATATCTGCGCAACGACAACACAACAGCAGGCTTCGCAGGCATTCACATACGACTTCTGTAAAGAATGTATTAAGATGTTTAATGAATGTAATGACGACCTCTATATATTATGCTGTAATTTTATGAAATCGCTAGCATTATGCTCTAATGACTTCTATAACAATATACCTGACTGGTTAGCAACTTATGAAACCACCTCATATATATCTAATTTGTCTAATTTCACATCTATAATATCTAGTCTCATAAATAACAATAATATCAATAATATTAACATACCTAGTAATAACTTAACTTACGAAGAATATGATTACGCTAGCCTTGCTACGCTCTCTACTAGCAATAATTATGCCGCTTCCGCTGCGACAGCTGCGACAGCTGCGACAGCTGCGACAGCTTACAACAGCGTAGGAGACGATCTTATGAATGATGTAAGCGGAAGCGACGGCAGCGGCGTTGGCGACGACAATAGCATATTAAACACCAATATAGAGATTAGTGATATACCGACATCTGGGACATCTGCGATATCTACAATAAATCCTAGCAATAATTTTTTATTATATTATTATGTAGAATATATGTAAATGACTAGTTATAATAATAATTTGATAAAGAATACTCCAGATTTTCTTTATATACCTGCTGATAGAAATCAGCACGCAGAGCATAGCGAACAGCCCAAAGGGTTCCTTGACATTTATATTTGTAAGTTTAAAACAGCCGTATATGTAGCCTTATTATTCGCTCTTTTATCACTTCCTATAGCCTACAAAATACTAGATATGATGGCTAAACTAATCTCCAATAATATAGAGTTGATTGATTATGAATGCGAAGAAGCCTTGCCTCTAGGCAGGCTAATTATGTCTATTATTGTAGGCATTATAACATTTATACTTTAGAAAGTAAAAAATATAAAAATAATTAACATACACATATATCTAAATACTAACTAATTATGCTACTTTACAATTGTTATGATAGTTCGCCGCATTCGCCGCATTCGCAGCTTACGCAGCTTACTTCTTTTTAACAACGACCTTCTTTGTCTTTGCTTCAGGCTTAGCAGGTTCTTCTACCTTAACTGGAGGTGGTTCCGGTTCGTCATCTTCCTCGTCTTCTTCATCTTCTTCTTCAACATTAGCGAGAACAGTATCATCTGCTTCAACATCATCTTCCTCTTCATCGTCTTCTTCTTCTTGAGGGATTGGCTTATGAACTGTTTTAGCAGGTGCTGCGGGCGTTGTTGCTACCTTTTCTACAAGTGTTTTTTTGTCAGCAGCAGCAACAGGCTTTTGAGAAATCTTAGCAATAACATCAGTATCTACAGAGATGTCATCTTCATCTTCGTCATCATTTGCGTTATCATCATCGCTATCAGCAACGAATGTAATCTTTGATGTGTTAATCTGCTGAAACTTCGCAGACACAATCTTCCAACTACATCCAAACATACCAGCAGAAAACCAGATGCCGCTAAGTTGAATAATGAATTGTGCCTTACCACCCTTGAGATTTGCTAGAATATCGTGAAAGTTAGTCTCATTATTCTCCATATCATAGCAATCAAACTCAAACTTATTCTCGAAGGAATTGTAAGGGATTTTAGCCTTGAATGTAGGCGGATACTTATTAGCGTATTCTCCAGTAAGCTTATCCTTGTCGTGCTTCACAATAGGCGTAAACATATTAGCGACGACATCCTTGTTTCCTCCATAATTATTCTTGAACCATACGAGGCGATTAGAGAAAGCGTCGTCAATAATCTTATTCTCCAGCTCTTTCATCTTGTCGTGAAACTGCTTAATCTTCGGGTTCTCATCCATACCCTTAAATGATACTGTGACATCATACTTACGCTCTTCATCCTTCCTGTTATCGTCCTTCTTAATAAACTGCATATTATCATTAACACCATAAGGGATTGTAAGAACTGGCGTTTGAAGATTAACTTTGTTGCCGTTGTAATTGATATAGACAGACTTAGCACCCGACTTCATCACCTTGAGCTCGCTATACTTGAGCTTGTCAGTATCAAAGTTCTTGGCGAGGAGGACGTTCATTATTGTATTTATAACTTGGTTAATCTTTATATAATCTAGGTGATACTATCAATTTTTATATTTTTGATGGAGACGTTTTAGTATTTTCTCTATTATTCCGGTTCCTTGCTTTTGTATATTTATATATTTATTTAACTGTAAAATAAATATTGAATATAGGTAGTTATGGGCTCACAGAAAACTTTGACAAAAGATAAATATTCTTACAACGGCAAAGAGTTTCAAGTATATAAGACGAAGAAAGGTGTGCGATTAATAAAAATAAACAATAATTTCGTTAATATCAATAATGTCGCCGCATCCGCTAACGCCACCGCTAAGATAAATGATAAAAATATGAATGATATCATTCAAGAAAATATTAGCGAATTATCTAACCTAGATATATGCGAAGTCCCAAAAGTCGCTGACAATACTAGCGATAGCGAAGTTAGCATAGATGGTGAAGAATATATTATATTATAGGTCTCGTCATTCATCGTTCATCGTTCATCGTTCAATAACATTAAACGATAGCAACACTAGAAACGATATAAGACATTTGGAGAAGTTGCGGATATCTATGTTGCTAAGCAAATAATACTCGTCGTATTTTTTTACGGCATTATCAATCCCATAACATACAAGCATATTGTTGATATCATAAGTTGAAATAGAGTTCAAGCGGTCGTCTATAAAATTAACTAGGTCTTCTACAACCACTAGGTGTCTGTTGTTCGTATTACAGCCGCAATATCGCATATTCTTATAGATGCTCTCGCATATATCATAGATGCTCTCGTGAATATTCTCGGCAAGTACGCATTCATACATCTTTTGTATATAAGGGTATCTTCTACCTATATAAGGATATGTTTAGGATACGCAATCAATTTTTAGTAAGTGTAAAGGATAAATTGTAAAATATATACTAGGAATGCTAGCATAATAAGATTGATATTCACATCAAAATTCGCAATATATCCGGCAATTAACGCTGCTGAAATCATCATAGCGCTGTCGCCGAGAATTGCGAAATACGATATTTCATCGGCGTAATCTTTCAAGATGTCTATAATCCTATTAACACCTTTAGGAATAGATGTTATCATTACATAAAATAAGATGTCGTGTATCACCTGTATTATTACCAGTAGTAGTATGAAGTTGAATGTAGAGAACTCGTCAAATATACTGTAATATAATGCCCTAGCAATCACAAACCCTAAAAATATTAGGGATACATCTGCTAATACTGCCGATAGCAGATACTTCTTATACCAGACTTTCAAGAAGGCACTTTGTGTAATATTGGTAAAGGACAATATGATTGTTATAACCTCTACTATGAAGATTGCTACTATTATCGGTAGGTAGTCCTCTGTGTTGTCAAACTGCGAAATATCCTTAAACATAACTCTATCTTTATTATAAATGATATATAAAAAATAAATATATAACACATCTCATTCACATATAATATATATCATAAGCTTTTAGTCTGCTGCCTCCGCTACAGCTGCTATCGCCGCCGTCGCAAAGTCATAGAGGCTGTCAGGCTTTAATACGAAATGCTTAGGGTCGTAAGTGTGTGCCTCGTAATACTCGTAGAACCCTAGATGGATAATAGCTAGGTTATATTGGATACAATAATCTAAATTATATCTTGTTTCATCATAGTCATATCTCGTGCTGTTCTCATAATTATAGATGAATTCCTTGAACTCCATTACAATAAGTTCCCTAAAACCGTAAAGCACATTATTATTTTCATACTTCAAGCCGCATACGATATCATCAAGTTGCGATGTTATACTATAATCCTCTCCAAAATCCCTGCTAAGTTCCTCTCGTTTCATATACTCCTCTTTCTTTTTATACATTATGTGTTGTGTAAGAGCATCAAATAACTTGTAGTTATACTCATAAGCCTTGTCCCTATCAAAACTTAACTTAACATTCTTATTTTCCTTTGCTGTCTTACAAAGGCAAGACACCACCTTCGCCTCATCTATATTGATATTACTGAATATGTTATCGTTGGTAAAGATAATCTCGCTGATAAGGTCATAGTTGATTGAAGACATATTCGCTTGGTAGATTGCTAGAGGATCGCTTGTCGGTCGCTTGTCGGCTGCTAAGCTGGTCGCTTGGCTGGTGGGTATCTATACACTAAACAGAGCCGCAATCAATTTTTTAGCAATTATAAAAAAAATAGAACAAATTATTCTTATACTATATAATATACTTTAGGTCTAGTATTCCTAATATTTTTTATCTTCAATCTCCAATACCCTCCTTATATAGTTTAGGTTTATTAGAGGTAGAGTAGGCGAGCATTCCCACAGTTGCGTTTTAAGGAATGTTTGGATATTGTATTTAACCGGATACATATGGAATAGTCCGCTATAGATATCTAGCATATACCGCTGATGTTTCTTAGATAGCAGTTTAAAACTATACTTTGGTAATACGATAAGCAACTGGATATACGAAGGAACAAACTCGCTATTGCTATTTAATAGCCCTGCAGGTTCGTTGGCGATTGAGTGATTTAGGATATCTTTAATGGTTGGCGGGTAATTATACGGGTAATACCATTCGCAATCTATCGGTGCCCCTTTGTAATACGAATATACCCAATAGATGCCCGCTATGTAATTATTACAGGCATTAAACATTACAGTAGAATCAATAGATATATTATTGTCAAATATAACCCTATAATACTCCTGACGCCATTTATTGGGACTATTATATATGGTGCTAATTAACGGGTCTTTGTTTTTTAACCCGTAGTAATCGCTAGGCTGTTGCTGCTGCGAGTGTTGCTGATGCGCCGGAGGCTTCTTCTTAATGTATCTTTCACAAATACGATGTATATCTTCGTCCTCGGTATTTGCTAGACTTTTAAAGATGTCAATAAGACAGTTATGGTTTATCTCTCCGTTTTTAACTAATAGTCCGTTGGTCTTGATGGCGTTCTTTGTAGCAAACATAAGGGTCTCTATGCCGTTGTTTTTTAACTCAACTGTTAGCAAATGCGGTATAAAGTCGTTTCCTAAGATAGAACAAGCAGTACAATATGTCTCTATTAAATCGTGGTCGCTGCCGCTGCTGCTGTCATCATCCAAATCCCAAGACCCTTTTAATTCGCATAAAATTGCTTTGCGTAATTCCTTGATATTTAAGTAATTGAATACGGTGCTAAGCGACTGCGGGTCTTTTATCTCTCTCATTAAATATATGTTATCCTTGCGGGACATTAGAGACAATATAATCAGGTCTGCGTCTAGACCGTGAATAATTATCCTAGCGTCTGTCGGCGTTTCTTTAAGAATGTTAAAGATTTTGTGTTCGCCTTCGCCGCACTCATTACTACCGCTATAAATAATCTTGTTAATATACCGGTCTTGCGTAATGTTTTTAGAGATATACTCGTTTAATTTATCCATAAAAAGCGTTCCTGGGGTAATTGCGTTAGTATCCCATACAATCTTCGTATTATCCAAAGTATTCTTATAAATGTTTAAGTATCGCCTCTTTCTCTGCTGGAACATTTTCGCCAGAGGCGCTACACCATCAGCACAGATGATATACTTGGCTGCTTTGTAGTTATCAAAGTAATACTTAATTCTTTCCCATACACCGCTTATAATCTCGTCTTCTATGGCGGTGCCGGCGCTGACGCCGTCATTAGAGTATTTCTTAATTACATCTTGGGCTACATTATGGATTACACCGTTAAAGTCAATACAATAGATATCCAACCCTTTAGGTTTATTGTTGGAGAGGATGTTCTGGTATTTTTGCGTTAGCGAGTAAAAATAATAAGGGATACCCATTTTTATATTAGCGTGGTTATTTATAAGCGTAGTTATATATTTATATAATAGCGATTATCATTTTTTATTTTTCTTTCTATCATATTAGAATATATATAATAATATGGCGCCTGCTTCAACTAATTTAAGTGATGTCTTTCTAGGCTCGGAGCAATCAAAGTATGCGGGTATCGCTCTTTTTATAACGATTTTAATAATATGTCTAGCCATCCTATTCACCAGCAGCAAAATACCCATAGAGCAGCGATTAGTCTTCGTGATATTTATTTTAATAATAACTGTCCCTTCTATACTAATGTCGCTGTTTGAACTAACCTGTATCGTTACTGGCGGAAACTACAATACCCGCTGGTGGTGCTGGGCGTTAGCGTGGGTGCTCGCAATAATGATTATATTCTATTGCGTAATGATTATTATCTCTCTATTTATATCTATGACTAACTACGATATGGCTAATGAGCGTATCACAGAGGATATCGCAAATAACAAGGTTGATGATACTACTGACAACATTAATGCTAATAATTATGCTAAAAATATAATGAATACCTACGAACAAGACTTAAATAACCAGTCTCAGTATTCTCGCAATAGCAGCTCTACGCCTTCGCAAGAATATCAGCCACCCGTGCCTCCCGCACAGCAACCTCATATCCCTCAGCAATCCCAGCATATGTCCGCCCCTGCTGCTAACGCTGCCCGCTCTGCTCCCGCTGCTCCCGCCGGCGGATATACCGGATTTGATGCTAGCGACAACTATGCCCCTCTAGATGCCTCATTCGTCCCTGTTAAACAACCTATGCGTCAGCAGCCCCAGCGCGCGAACAGCAATAGCGACCCACGAACAAACGAAACCGTCGAGCCCTATATGAATGAGGAGAACGAGCAATTTGCCCCGTATTAAGCGTTCCCTTAAATCGCTTCGCTCCTTAAGTAGGATATATATTTACTCATACTGCTATTAATACGCTCTGTGTAGTCTAGGTTCCACCCAATAAATTTGTAAGTATATTCTGTATATTCTTTTTTTGGTATATTATAGCCCTTTATATAATAGCCTTGAAAGTCATAGATAACATTAATATCTACGCATCTTAGTAGTGCTCCCATATTTAGCAGGAACTCGCACTCAATATTGCTATTGTTAAAGAGTTTTTGTAGGTCATCGTGGATATTGAAAGCGTCTCCAAGAAATGTATAGTTAAATATGTCAAACATATCCTCATCCACAATAATTTTCCATACGATATGTTTATCGACCCCTTTATAACTATTAAAAGCATACTTGATAGCGACCACTTCTTGAACCGTAGTTGATAAAAAGGTTTCCGTGGTTATCACTTCGCCTATAAGGATGCTTTGGCTATGGGGGCTTCCTAGCATTTTTTTATAGCGTGGATAATTGAAACCACGAAATAACACTAACTTTTCTCTATGCCTTTTCCTAGTTAAACGAGAGGTATCAACAAAAGCATTTAAAGGCGGCAATTTAGTCGCCAAACAATTATGTAATATCTGTATATTCTTAAATTGTTCTAGAACAAACCTGAAAATATCTATGTAATTTGCCTTCATATACTCTTCATAACTGTTTATTTTTTCGTTAGGTTGATAGAATATGTTGTCTCGTATATACTCTAGCAGTTGCTGTTTTGTGAAATTATTTAGAAATAGTTGCTGATGGTTGAGTAATAAATAGGTTATAATATTGTAATTTAACCTTGAATATCCGTCGCTACTTCGTAAATCAAAATAGTCGTCAGGGTCGTCTTCGCTCTTCCACTCGTAGATAAAATCGACTATCGCGGTTTGTTTCTTATTTCGCGAAATGCTAATTTTATTCGTATTGCTAAGTAGGCTAGGAAAGTATTGGATAGTAGTCGCTGCTCCCGCTGCTGTCGCCGTCATTATCTATATCATCTATATTACATCTAGATATATATCATAGTATATCTAGGTATTTAAGAAGAAATTATCTATATATTATAATGTTTTAATTTATAATTATGAAAGCCAAAGAAGACGAAGTAGCGAAGCAGCGAGAAGATACGAAGCAGCGAGACGAAGTAAAGCGAAGCGGCTATTTTAGACCGCAAATATGTAGGAATTGTGGTATTAACGGGCATTTATACAAGGATTGCCTACATCCTATAATGAGTTTCGGTATTATCTGCTACAAGATAGAGAATGGAGAAATAAAGTATATTATGATACAACGCAAAGATAGCCTAGCGTTTATGGAGTTTGTTAGAGGTAAATATATACAGACTGATATAAACTATATTAAGCAACTGATAGATTATATGACTGAGAATGAGAAGGAAATGATATTACAAGATACCTTTGATACCATTTGGAATTACACTTGGTGTCAGTCGTCGCAAAACATTTTCAAGCATACTAAAGAATATATTGAGAGTAAGTCTAAGTTTGACTATGTAATTAACAATAATAATTTTGTAAATGTTATAAAATCTAGCAAGGTGAAATGTAGTTATCTAGAGCAGGAGTGGGGCTTCCCTAAAGGGCGCAAGAAAATTCGCGAGAATGATATAGATTGTGCTGTTAGGGAATTCTGTGAAGAAACACAGTTATACAAGGACGACATACAGATAGTCAAGGATATTAATCCTTTCCAAGAAATATTCTTCGGCACCAACAACATACTCTATAAACACGTTTATTATGTCGCAAAGATTGTTAAAGAGAAGTCCAAAATATTTCTAGATAACAATTGCCTAGAACAAGTTAGAGAAGTTAGAGACATCAAGTGGCTAACATATGCCGAGGTATTATCGCATATAAAATATCATAACATAGAGCGTATAGAAATCTTTAAAAAAGCCCATAGTATAATTAGCGATGGCGTAGCCGCCTAGCGTCGCTTAGCTTTAAATCCCTTTTTTATTTTTATAAATCTTCTTTAATCTTAATAGAAAGGTAAGTATTTATGAATACAAATACAGCAGTTCCTAAGAAAGTGAAGGTCTGTAAAGAGGATGAAGAAATAAACCCCTATCAAGATAATAAATGTTCTAAGAAATGTACGGAAGGCAAAATACGAGTAGCACCTAAAGGAAGATGCGTATTTCCACCAAAAGGCTCTAAACAGACAAAGCTACCTAGCCCTCCTAAGTCGCCTAAGTCGCCAGCAAAGCCGGCTAAGCCGCCTAAACCTACCCGTGAATTCTCTATATCCCCAGCTCCATCTTCTCCTCGCAAGTCGCTATCACCTCCAAAGTCGCTATCACCTCCAAAGTCGCTATCACCCAATAAAGACTTTGAGTTGTATTATCCTAACCTAGATGACCCTGAATTTGCCTCTAAGATTTCTAATAATAAAGAGTTTTTGATTCACAAAATACCTGACTATCCTATAATAAAAAGCGTCAAGGATTTTGACGAAGTTTCTAATAAATTATGTGGTAAATTTGACAAGATGTTATATCAGCATTTTATAGGACAATATATATCCTATAGGACACCTTATAGGAGTGCTCTGTTATATCACGGTGTCGGTGTAGGTAAAACCTGTTCGGCTATTACAATAACTGAGGGGCTTTTGAGTTCGCAAATAACCGCCGAGCCGTCTATTTGGGTTATTATGCCTCAATCTTTAAAAAACAGTTTTAAATCACAAGTGTTTAACATAGACGATTATGACACATTAGATATGCTATCTAGGCAATGTACCGATCAAAATTACATAAAATTACTTAATATCTACAAAGAGACCTTTAATAAGGACGACAACGCTTCCGCAGCCGCCGCTGCTGCTAACAAAGAATATAGGGAAACTCTTAAAACCGAACTGAAAGCCCTTCTAAAAACTCGTTATGAAATCTTCACTTATGATAGGTTCGCCAAGTATATTAAAGAGCGTAAAAAGATTGTAGAAAACAAGGTTATCGTAATAGACGAAGCACACAACATAAGGAGCACCAATAAGAAGGAGAAGGATACCTATTCGGCTTTAGTTAAATGTCTAGAAAAAGGGGTTAATAATAGGCTCGTTTTATTATCGGCTACGCCTATGTATAACGAACCTAGAGATATTCTAGAACTCTTAAAATTGCTTCTTATTAACGACAAGCGTCAAGGTATTTTAAAAGAAAATAAGAAATTGTTTGACAACAAGACCTTTAATATAAGCGACCCTAATGTTATAAGCCTTATTAAGAAACTGTCAGCGACATATATTTCTTACTTAAAGGGCAAGAACCCCTTCACATTTGCTCTAAAATTAGACCCAAGCAATAGCGGTATAAAGGTGCTAGAAAAGGCACCCAATAAAGATATGAATAACAAGCCGATTAAAAAAGAACTGCTTAGTTGGCTTAAAAATATAGATGACGAGATTGTAATATCTAAACTAGGAGAGGCACAAAAGAGACTGATAGATAAACTTGAAAAACAAGGATTGAAAGTCGATGAGGATGCGGCGGATGATGAGGACGACGGATCTGGTGAAGCGGGCAGCGTAGGCAGCGTAGGCAGCGCAGGCAGCGCTAACGGAGTGAATAATATGAAACTATTACAGCCGATGAATATAGTATATGATGATGATATAGGTGCTAAAGGTTTCTCTAATTTTTTTAGTAAAACTAAGAATGACCCTATAGAACTAAAGTATAACGAGGGGTATATGAATGCGCTGCTACCTAACGAAGAGCATTTAGGGAAATATTCAGGTAAATTTTTGAATATCTGTAATTTTATTCGTAAATCAAGAGGCATAGTGGTTATATACTCGCGATTTCTGCTATCTGGTATAATACCTATAGCGGTTTGCCTAGAACATTTAGGATATACTAGGGAAGGCACCACGAATATTATGAAAGATGTTGATATCGTGAAAGACAAGCCCGTATATGAGGGCATCCGCGATCCTAAATACTGTATTCTTACTAGCGATAAAAGGGAATATATGGGTAATACCAAGATAGACGATTTAATAAAAATAATCAATAGCGAGCCCAATTATAACGGTGCGAAAATTAAGGTTATTCTTATAACACCTGTAGCTAGCGAAGGTCTCAGTTTTTATAATACTCGCGAGATACACTTAGCGGAGCCGTGGTATCACTTTAACAGAGCCGACCAGATTATCGGGCGAGGCATTCGCAACTGTAGGCACAACCGGCTAAGTATTGAAAATCGTAATGTCTCGGTATTTATGCACGCTAGCGTTAATGACGATCAAAATAGAGAAAGCATAGACATAAATGCCTTTCGCATATCCACAAGAAAATATATTGAAAGCAAGGTTATTGACAAACTCATAATGGATAATGCGGTTGATTGCTATTTAATGAAAAATATCAACTATTTCCCAAAATCTATCTTTAAATTAGACAACATAAATATTGAGACATCCCAAGGAGCCCTTATTAACTATAACTTCGGCGACAAGGAGATAGATGAGCCTAAATGTAATTTTCACAAAAACAAAATTAACTCCCAAGGGTTTCGTAGCGAAGTATATAAGCATCTATTGTCTAGCATAAAAAACAACATAAAGAGTGTTATTGATAATGTTAGTGCTAGCAGCGGCGCTGACGCTAACAAGAACATCTATATTGATTTTGACACTCTAAAAAACAATATGGGATATGATATTGATAATGATATATTAATGTATGCTATTAAAAACATAATATATCCTAATATATTTATAAAAGGCAAGTATATTACAAGATACAAGGAAGGTATATTGATAAGCCCTATAGATGTTGATGATAAAAACAAGATTATCAGGTATAATAATGATGTATTAATAAAAAGTATAGGGACTGCTAACGCGGCTAATGCCGTTGATGCGAATGCTGCGAATGCTGCGAATGCCGAAGATGTCTCAGTCGCTACTGCTGCTACCGCCGCTACCGTTGCTACAGCCACTATAATTCCTAGCAATCCTATAGCAGATGTAGCAGCAGTCAAGCAAATACTAAACGAATTAAATATAGATTTAAGCGATGTTAATAAAACCACAGTTTCTCTGTATTTAAATATAACCGCCGAACAATTCAAGATATTAATAAGCTATATCTTAAAATCATATAAAGCTAACGGCGGAGCCGATGATAACCTTAATACCAGTATTCGTTTTATAAGCGACTGTCTATATCGCCAAGGTATATTGATAAAACACAAAGATATACCATCATACAGCGGCAGCGACGGCAGCAGCAGCGGGAGCAGCGGCAGCGACGAATATATCGGCTATATAAATATGTTTAGCGAGAATAACGAAGATGATAACACATATATTCAATACAAGGATAAGAATAACAAAATTATCAAGAATAGAAATGACAAGGAAGAGTATTTTAAGATGATTGAGGAGAGGCAGTCTAAGATGGTTAGGGAAAATATAAAACTCTATAACGCAAAAAAGCAGATGGAGGAGAACGCTAGACCCGCCTATATAACAGAGTATTTTAGTAATCGCGTATTTAAAAAGGAATATGTCCCTAACGATATGAGTGAAGAAGAAACAGCGTGGGGCATTATAATACGAGCGAAGGTTAAAGATGTTAAGAAGGGTGAGACAATAGACAAGTATATATTCAAAATATTCAAACCGGTTGCGGGCAATCAAACAGGTATGCTTTGCTCCTCCTTTAAACGAGACGAACAAGATAATATTGTTGAAAGGCTAGGCGCCGCTAGCGCCGCTAAGGATATTGCTAAGAAAAATAAACATAAAATATGCGACCATATAGCAAAATTACTACTTGATAAAAATAAATTGGTGCTATACCCTTTGTATAAGCCTAAGGCAGCCTAATGCTACTGAATAGTTATTCTGCCTGTATTCTTCTCCTTGTTATATATTATGACTTTGTCATTATAATAGACCTCCTTGTCAAGCAAGAATGATATAAATAATGCGGTGGATTTATTCCATCTATTATTGACTATGCCCGACATTATCTCAGCGCATTTTGTTAATCCAAATATCTTAGAGAACTCTTCTTTAGATATCAAGATTATTAGAGCATCCTTTATATATTCTGTGGAATTGTGAAAAGAGAATGTCTCTTTCATAATGATATTTAGCGGTTTTATAGCAGTATCTTTAGTGGGCTTCTTTTTAGAGGTAGCACCAGCAGCTACGGCGGGCGGCTTCACGACGACTGATGGCTTCTCTTCGCTGACTTCTACAATCTCTGGTATAACATTAGATACTTTGGTATTTAAAGGAATATGCGAAGCCTGCGAGCCTTGCGAGCCTTGGGAATGCTTTTTAAATAACACAGGATCTATATCCTTCCATTCTGCTAAGGATACATCATTACACGCTCCTAATTTATTATAGAGTGTATCTAGAATATTAATCATCTTGATTGTAATACTAACTATAATATATATCTTTGTCATTTTTTTATGTAATTAAATAATCCTCGTAAGATAAATCATTATCTAGACAGGTATTATAGTTGGTGTTTTGCTTCATAAACTTCTTTTTTAATAAATAAAACTTCATACTTGACGAGAACTTTTGCTTAGAGTTTGTAGAATTTGTTGATATAACCTGACCTGAACTATCAAGAGCACCTGTTGTATTATCTGTATTAGTAGCATTCACAGCATTCGCAGCATTCGCAGCATTAGTAGCATTCGCGGCATTCGCAAAAGTGTTAGTAGCATTAGTAGCATTCGCACCTGTCTCAGTATTACTAGCATTTACCAAGGTTGTTTCATCAACCTCATTAGCATCTTTAGTATTGCCTATATCACCAGTATTGTTAATATCGGCGCTATCACAGGTATCGCTGGTATCCTTGGTATTGATGCTGTCATTTAATAATGTTTTCATCAATTCGTATTTAGATATTTCATTTTGCGATTTAATACAAAAAAGTATATAGTTATTTATTTTAACTAGCAATTTCTCATCAATCCAATTTAGATTTAAAAAAATACCATTATTGTTCTTCGTGTAGTTAGCTTTGGTATCTAGTATTATCTTGAATAGTTCTAAATTCTCACTCTCGGTTAATTTAGATACATTCATCTGTATTGTTTTACATAAATCTATTTTATTCATTATTATAAATAACAATAGGGCATATATTTTTATATGCTAACGCCGCTAACGCTGTCTAGTCAAAATCATCTCCGCCAAAATCTAGGTCTTCATCTACATCATCTTCAACATCGTCCATATCATCTTCTTCGTCTAATTCTTCTTCATCCGCTTCCTCTTCATCTTCTTCTTCAGCATCATCATCGTCATTCTCAAACATACTAAATTCACCTCCTTTAGTTTTGCCGCTATCTTCATCAATAATAATTTTCCTTACATTCATAACTTCCTCATCATCCGCTTCGCCGTCTTCAGCATCATCGTATAGTTCGTCGTCATCATTCAAAACATCATCAGCTCCATATAAGTCTCGCTCATCCACCGCATCCGCATCAACCGCATCTTCATCGTCAATAGAAGGGCTGTCGTCTTCGTCTTCCTCTATGACGCTAATGTCGTCGCTAACCTTGTCTTTAATGATGCGACCGATTATAGAAATCATCTTGTCGTATAGCGTAAATTTCTTACCACATACGATAACATTAACTTCGTCGCCTATATTGATATTGTCAATATTAACATCAGACAGAATTCCTGAGGTTATCTTGGGGATGATAACTTCCAATATAGCCATCTCTTCGTATTTGCCGATTGCGAGCAGCCCAAGGTTGTTTTTAGCCTTCACCACGCATTTGATTATGCTGTCTTGTGCTGGATTACAGATTTCGGCAATACAATTCAAGTCGTAGGCGATATTGCCGTTAAAATGCGCCTCCTTAATATATCCAGGCGACCTCTTGATAATCTTGATGCTGTCCCGCTTGATATACCCGTGCTTGCTACAACTGTTCTCTAGCGTCGCCTTGATTTTCGCAATAATACTAGCCTCAAAATTCTTGTTTAATTCGTTGGGCGTCAATATAATGGTTGTGTTAAATTTAATAGGCATAAACATTTTAGACATTCTGGTTTTCTATAAATGCCTTTAATCTATAAGAATATATCATTTTTTTATTTATATAAAAATTGACATATAAATCTATAATATCTATATTTATTAGATAATATATAATAATATGGAAATATCAAAAGACGACCCTATTTTCTCAATAATAGACGGGCTAGCAGCCGCAGACGCCGCAGAGAATACGGAGCATATTATTAAAATGGAAAATGACGATTTATGGAATGAGGACAACTATTACAACTTTATTAATATAATGAATAGTGAGGGCTTCGCGGAGACCACAGAACCTCAAGTGTTGTATGTATATGCTAGCGATTATTTGCTGACTATCAAGGGAGCCAAGAAAATCTTATATTACAGCAATCATAATAATTACAAATACGAAGATAGCCTCGTATCTTGGTATAACCACAGCGTCGTCTCTAAAAATAATGTTAATATGCTGTTTAATTCAAGGCTAACCTTTTTAAATATCAGGAACACCAAGATAGATACTGAGACAGCACCTGTATCAAACTGGGATAATATGCGGAAATACTTTAAAATCAATAAATTTATCACATACACAGATACCGCAACCAATATCAAGTATATTGTTAATATTACCAAGTGCCCTGAGAGCGACCACTATGAAAAGAATGACGGCGACTGTCATTTAACGCTGAATAAAGCCAAGATTATCAACAAAACGCAGAAATACGAGTTTTACATAGATATAACAAATACGACCGACAAGGATAATATAATACCTGCGATTATCAAGATGGAGCAAGCATTACACCTGAATAGTTTTATAATCTCCAAAAGCCAGCAAGCGGAAGTTATAAAGGACTATGGTGCGCTCGTTAAAGGCGATATACACGCTTGGAAATACGACGATAAGAAGCCGCCGCTATTAGCCCCGAAACCTTTTACGCTAGAGAGAATTAATATGCTTAATCCTAGCGAATACGCTCACGGCTACGGAACTACCAGCATTCTAACAGAATACACGGTAACTGAGAAAGCGGATGGCGAGCGGCTGCTAATGTATATTAATGGCGTCGGCGGCGTATATTTAATAAACAACTCGCATCAAGTTATAGATACAGGTTTAAAAAGTCCCGCAGAACTCTATAATTCTCTGATAGACGGCGAATATATCGTCTGTAATAAGCGGAAAGACAACGCATCCGTAGGTCTTTATGCGTCATTTGATATGTATTATTACAACGGCAAGCGGATAACCCAGTTGCCTTTAATGACTATGGGGGGCGGCAGCGACGGCAGCGGCGCTAGCGGCGATAACGAAAGCCGCTATAACTATTTAAAGAAGACTGAGAAAATCCTCCTCAAGAACAAGAGCGATTTTGCGATAGACTATATTGTTAAAGAACATCTATATTCTAATGAAATCTTAGAAGATTGTAAGGGGATACTGACAAATAGCACAGCGTATCCTTATGAGATAGACGGGCTGATATTCACGCCTGCTAAATTGGCGGTATTATCTAACTACGCTAATAAGCCTGAGCCGCTAACCGAAAAACTCGGCTGGAGTAAAGTATTAAAATGGAAACCGCCAGAACAGAATAGTATTGATTTTCTGGTTAAGAAGGTTGGCGAAATTACTATTGATACTGTTAAATATGCCGAGTTTAAACTCTATGTCGGCTATAATGTATCGCAGATAGAGAACTATACGATGAAAGAAGTCTTCAACTATATCTATAAGTATAATCAGTATAGAGAAGAAATTAAGAGGAGAGAGAAATATATATCTAGCCCCTTTAAACCCGAATACTATTACGAGAAGGGCGTTGATAGTTCGCTAGTGAAGATACGGGCAAACAAAGAGATACGCTGTGATAATGGCGACAAGATGGAGAACGAGATTATTGTGGAGTTCAACTACGACAGTAGCGAGCTGAACCCTGCGATGCGCTGGAAGCCGATGCGTGTAAGAGAAGACAAGACACGCATTTATAGACAGGGTATGTCGTTGAAGGTGGCGGGCGACATTAGCACCGTATCTAAGACGATGAATGACTTTAGCACCGCTTGTAATATTTGGAGGACTATACATAACCCTATATCGCAAAGAAATATTATGGGAGATGAGGCAATTGTGAATAATATGGATGTCGCCGAACTGAACGCTAATGATACCTATTATTCGCGAACAATCAAGAGCGAAGCACGGCTGTCTCATTATATGATGGTATTCCACAATCACGGGGTCAAAGATATGCTTTATTCTAAGCCAGCTAAAAAGCGATCAATTGTAGAGTTGGCGTGCGGACAGGCGGGAGACTTGCCCCGATGGATTAATAATGATTACGGGTTTGTTCTCGGCGTCGATTTAGTTAAAAATAATGTGTATAACCCGACGGACGGTGCTTACTCGCGATTGTTAAAAGAGCGTAGCCGCTTTATGTATCTTAATAAGAAAGAAATAAAAGAAAATAGAGGGCTGCGATTTCCTGATATGGTATTCGCTGTAGGCGATTGCGGCAAGCCCATAATGACAGGGGAATGCTCTATAAATGACAATCCTGCTCTAGACGACAGGGACAGTTATGATGTGCTGAAGATGGTGTTTAGGAAAGGGCACAAGAATAACGATACGCAGTTCAACAGTATTATTGGTAAAGGGATGCGGGGCTTTGATGTCTGCTCGTGTATGTTTAGTATCCACTATTTCTTCAAAAGCGAGGATATGCTAGAAGGATTTCTCTCTAATGTTTCGCAGTTATTGAATGATGGCGGTGTGTTCTTCTGTACCTTTATGGATGGTGAGAAGATCGAGAGCGATATTGAGAATAATGGCGGAGATAAGATTGAAGGCTTTAAGAATTTGTCTAAGAGGGCGGATGACAGAGGTGAGCCTATATGGGCGATACTGCGAAGTTATGACAAGGACGATGCGACATCCATATATAACAAGAAGATTAATGTGTTTATTGAGACGACTGGAAAATTAATCCCTGAGTATGTGGTATCATACAAGTTTTTAGTAGAAAAGAGCAAGGAGTTTGGGCTGAATATTAAGGAGAGCGAGTTGTTTTCGGCGACCTACAATAGATTTAAGGATAATTTAGATGAGTTAAAAGATACCAAAGACTACCTATATAAATCTATAGTGGAACTAGACAAGGACGAGAACAAAGACCTAAAACGCTTCAGTTTCTTTAATAGATGGTGTATATTTGAGAAGACGGCAGAGTAAGCGTAGCTGCCGTCTCTCTCCTTATATACTAAGTATTACTATGGTATCGCATTATTATATAAAGGAAATTTATTTTTATAAATATATGTATAAATGATATTATTTTATAGTGTTTTTTGTAATCACTGCAAGATGTTATTAGAGCATATTAAAAGATATGACAAAGAGAAGGTAATAAAACTGGTATCCATAGACGATTTGCGCAATAAGAATATCAATATAGAAAGCAAAATCCACTCTGTGCCGGCTTTTATGATACTACCTAGCAAAGAATTATTATTCGGCAAAGCGGTTTTCGACCACCTATTATTACCCGGACGAGGTATCCTTTGTAGCACACAGAGCACCCGTCTAGACAAAATGGTATCTGGTGAAAATGATATGATACCTCTGGCGAATACAGGCAACGGCATGCTAGGCAGCGCTAGTAGCGGTAGCGGCGGTAGCGGTAGCACAGGAACCGCTAGCGGTGATAGCAGTAGTAGTGAGCCCTTGGCTTTCACTTTAAATACTGCTTCATTTTCAGACAACTTCTCTATAATAGAAGATGAGACCAAAGAATTAAGCGATAAGAATTATAATTGGGACTTTATAACAAATGATAATAATATTACTGATGGTATTAAGAATATAGCGATGCCTATTAGCGATGACAGCGGTAGCGGCGGTAGCGGCGGTAGCGGCGGTAGCGGGACAAAAAGCGAAAGAACTAGCCAGTCTTTAGAAGAATTGAAGAAATTGAGAGACGCTCAATTCTAGGCTTTCCTAAGTCATATTCATTCCTAAGTCATATTCATTCCTAAGTCATATTCATTCCTAAACATATATAAGGAATTATCATAATATATTTTTATAACAGTATTAAAAATAAAATGTCTAACCAATTTATATTTAATCAATATTATATTGACTTAATAAAGCGTATCAAGACATCTGCTAAGAATATGCGTGAGAGCGATGCTAGCGACGACCACGTGTTCGCTAAGAGCACGCTGAAGGCTATTAAGGATAACTATATAACGCTAGATAAGTCGTCAGACGAATATATTATCTATCTTAAGTCAATCCCTGAGGATTTTTGGTCTTCCTATATCAATATTGATGATATTGATGCGGTAAATGATTGGTTCCTAGCAGACGATGTGAAGGATGTTTGTATATACAAGAACATCTCTGTATCATCTATTAGAAAACTGGTGAATGACGACTATCTATGTCATCACTTTTTCTCGGTATTCTATCTGTTTATAAATGAGTTGAGCGACGATGATGTGAAGATGTATCTATCTGTTCTACAGGATACCAAGAATGAGGTAGGGGTTGATAACATAACTAATGAGGCACATAAGAAGGTTGTTGTGAGATTAAATGAGTTGAAGACTAAGAAGGCAAAGGATGCTAAGGACGCGGGAGCCGCTGGCTCCGCTGGCGCTGCTAATGCTGCCGGTATTGATATGTCGCAGATGGAAGGAACTATGCTAGGGAAACTTGCTAAGGAGATTATGGAGGATGTGGATGTTGAGAAACTCCAGAAGTCTATTGGCGAGAATGGAGATATCCTGAAGGCTATTGGCGACCCTGACAGCGGATTTAGCGAACTCATTTCTAATGTTAGCAGAAAGATGGCGAATAAAATATCTACAGGCGAATTGAAGCAAGAGAACCTCCTCCAAGACGCTATTAAGTTTGCGTCAGCGATGCCTAACGGTTTATTCGGTGGCGCGGGTGGCGGAACAGGTGCTAGCGGAGCAGGCGGAGCTAACCAAGGAACTTCTAAGGGTGGCGGAGGCGGCGGAGGCGGCGGACAACCCGATATGGCTTCTATGATGAATATGATGTCATCTATGATGAATAATAAGGAAGGTATGGATATGTTTAAAAATATGATGGGTAATATGAATGGGGCTAAAGGCGGTGGCTCGGGTGGCGGTAGCGGCGGCACTAGACAGACTATTAATAAACCCGCTCTAAAGAAACTTGCGACTGTTAATAAACTTAAGACGAAACTTGCTAAACGCCGTGAAGCGTGCGACGAATGAAGCGTGCGACGAATAAAAATAATATAGATATTAGGATAAGATAAGAACAAAAATAATGTTTTGGTTAGATAATTTAAATGTATTAACAATACCTATATTAATCCCTGATATTAATATGACTTTTGAGGATAAACTGAATGCTATAATAAGAGGTCTGCTGTTTCTAGGTATTATTTTTACCCTTGTTTTTAATGATTCCAAATACATCTTATTTGTATTGATTATTATGATAATATCTATAATAATCTTTAATTACCAGTATGATAAGAATAAACAGATAGAAAAGTATCTTGACGCAAACGACCTTGATATTATAAATAACAAGCGGTGTATTAAACCGACAAAGTCCAATCCTTTTATGAACCCAAACATATTAGATAGCAAATACGACGAGAATAACAATATGTTCTCAGCGTGTTCTATAGAAAACTCTAAGATAAATAAGAATATGGATAAATATTTTAACGAGAATGTATTTCGTGAAACGGACGACCTATATAATAAATCCTTATTACCGAGGCAGTTTTATACGATGCCCTCTACGACTATCCCTAATGAGCGAGAGAAACTAGGAGACTGGCTATATAATACTGGACCATCTTGTAAAGAAAATGGGCTCAAGTGCTACGAGAATATACATACGGACTTGAGGAGTTCAAGGCATAACTAAAAGACAGCGAAGCAGCGAAGCGGCAGCGGACTATTAATTGTTTTTATGAATTTATATAAATATATAAATATATCATTAGCATATATATAAATATACATACCAATTATGATTTTTGTGTCTATCGGGATTGATTGTGATGTCGCCAATTTCTTGAATAAATATAATCTGCGTAAAGCATCGCTGCCTTTTGATTGGAATGTTTCGTATAACGGCGTATCTAAATGTATTGATAGTGATTTTAAGAACTTTACGGACTTCGCAGAGCCACTAAATATCAATAGGATAAACGGAGATGATGTATATTTTCATCACGATTTCCTTGAAGAAGCAACGATACCCATAGATAAAGACAAGTATTCTAGAAGATGTCAAAGATTACTTAATATGTTTGAAGAATGTCAGACAACAAGCGAACCGGTATTATTTATTAGAAAAGGGCACCTGTGCTATCATCACGAGGAACAGAACGGCAAATACGCAAATATTACAGACGATTACGAGGACGCCAAGAGATTAAATGATGTATTACGCACTAAATACCCCCTCCTTAAATACAAAATTATATTATTGCTAGGATGTACTAAGTGTTTTAAAAAAGATACTGTATGTATGAAGGATACCGCAAATAACATAGAGGTATATAATAATGTATGCGATGCTAGCGAGGATAGGAACAGGTTATTTGAGGAATGTCTCTTGAATGTTTGTGTAGCAAAATTAAACGAGGAGAAAGGTGTGCGCTAGCGAAAGATACCTGTCGCTACCTTCTTGGACGACGAATGACCGCTTTTATATTTTTGTTTTGCCTTATTTGCTAATATAAAAGCCTTCTTCTTATGGTCGCATCCTTCGCTTATTATCTTGTAATCCACCGCAGCCGCTTTGCCCGATGTTAAAGCGCTCGCTAGTCTCCCTAGTCCCCACGATTGCGGTGTTTGGTTTGGGCGAGAGCCTGACGAATAGTATGCTCCTTCGCCTTTTCTAACAATCTTATTGAGAGTATCTAGAGAACACCCTGTCTTAACTGCTAGTTCCTTTGTGGGTGCTATGTTAGCAACTTTGTATATTTTGCGCGCGTTCGCTATATGATTAGATTTCTTACTTTTAAAAGACGCTACTTTCTCTCGGTTATAATAGACGCCCTTAGCATATTGCTTTTGCGATTTTATAAGCATCTTCAGTTGTTTCTGGTTATCCTTGGCGTTTAGCATCTTCGGCAAATACCTCATAGGGAACTTAATGGGCTCGCTATTTGCTTTTTGTGCTGGCTTCATTATGTCTCTTTATTAAGATATATATATTTATATAAATATAAAAAATGATACAAAGACTTGTATATAGATGATACATAGTGATACAAAAAATGCTCTCTAGTGAATGCTCGTGTCCCTGCGGTGGCGGTCAATCGTGTATTGTGGATAGACGAGAACTGAATGATTGGGTGCATGAAGATGACATCTTTGTTAAAAATAAGTTGCCTTTGCGTAAGAACTGTTATCAAGAATATACTGAGGCACAGTTAATTGCCCTAGATAATTTTATGAAGGATGCTAGTATTGACTAAGCGATTATGCGTAATACAAATCAATCTTTCTTTCTAATTCTGCTTTTCTTGCTTTGAGTATTTTAAAATTTTGGAGAATATGTAGCACAAAATGGGCTGTCTCTATTAAATCCGGTCTGTTTTTTTTTAAGAATTCTAATTGTAAATTCTCTAGGCTTATTAATTTATTTTTAATATCTTTCTCTCTTTGTGTGTAATTATTCTCATTAAAACCTTTAACAGGTTCCAATAAATAATTATATTCTGTTTTTAATTGCTGATATTCTTGATAACTCACATACTGTTTTAGGGCATCCTCGCGAGCAATATTTCTGTGATACTCAGTATAATTAAAAATAGAGGCGATTAGTTCGTATATCTTCCGCAATTTCTTAATATGCCCGTCCTTATATATGTTTAAAACCGTCATATAATCTTGCGATACATCCTCATTCACAGGGATAACTCTATTTTCTTTATTCTTTTTAATTGGGGTATCTTTGTTTTCTTTATCCTTTTTAAAGGGGGTATCTTTGTTTTCGTTATTCTTTTTAAAGAACTTTCTAATGCTGGAGCGTAAGCCGCCGCCTCGCTTTGCTATGCTGCCTCGCTTCTTGCCGCCTTGAGTTCCCTGTCTTCTAGTAATTTTTAAATAGTTATTATAATTTATTTTACCAGCAGGCGTAAAGAAGTCTAGGTTAATAATCTCTTCAAGTTTATCTATTTTTTCTGTTATGAATTTTAATTTCTCATCAACGCTTATTAGAGACACTTTATTAAGCCTTGTATTATCATTAACCTTTTTAACAAGTTCCTTATTTTCCGCTGTGGTATATTTTTGTATCTCTTTTAATTTATTTTCATCGCTATATTGGGCGTTCTTGAGAATTGTGGATATATGAGCGTGTTGCTCTTTGGCTTTCTTTTCCCCTTCTTTAGAGAGTTTTAGACTACTCCATATTTTCCGCAAATCCACATAATAAGTGGAATACGATAGGTTTGTATAACCTTCTATCACCCATTCTCTTAGAAAAAACTCAACTTGTATAACTTCAGCCTCTATATCACCCTGATTATATTTATATCTATTTATGTTTTCCATAAATGTTGTCAGGTCGTTTATGGTTTTGTCTTTAAAATGCGGACTATCCATAATATATTTCACATTATTAATACCAGATAACATCCCTATACAACAATTAGCAAAATTATCAATAAATGCTAGCATCATATCAATATAATATATCGTTATAAACTTATTAGAGGGATACTCACTTTCTGTTGTAGCGGAGCGTGCAGCGTGTGCAGCGTGAGCGGCTAGCATAGCAGCTGGAGAACGCACACTATATAAAGGAGCATTAACACCAACCGTAGTTTCATATGAAGGCGGTGGCGCCGACGAAGCCTGTCTTGCCTTTGGCGAAGCCTGTCTGACCGGCGAAGCCTGTCTTACAGCAGTAGCCCATCTAGCAGGAGACCTAGCGGGCGATGCTCTCCTAGCGGCTTGCGGTGAAGCCTGACGAAGTGGCGAAGCCGGTGATGTATTTAAACTTCGCGTACCTATATCTATAAATACAGGCGATTTAGGAGTTCTAGGCGACTTACTATTAGGCTTTCTTGAACCTAACATATCTATTCTACATAAATGTCTAGAAATTATATAAATATTAGGCGTATAAAGTGTAAGCAGCAAAGCGAAGCAGCGAAGCGACGGCTACATAATGAAAAAGACCACAACTATAACTTAATATTGAAACGAATGGATGAATTTCAACGACCAAATTAGAATATAAGGATTATTTCAATAATGCGATGAACTAAAGGATATACCAGATAGATACCCTGATATGCGTTCTTACACTCATCGCTTTTAACTTCATATTCCAAAGTTATTTTCAATATCTGTAATACGCTTTTCCATATTTTTTAAATCACCTTTAATATTGAATTCTAAGTGTGAGTTTAATATTCTATTATGTTTTCTTCTTACTGCTATTTCTTCTGTAGTCCAGACTATTTTGGGTGATACAAGTTTAGGCGAAGAGCCTTTGACAATTTCTCGTAAGTTATCATTATATAATGGTTTAGGTTTTTCGTATAAATGGTCGTATTCCTTCTTAAACCTAGCACGCATCTTCGCATCTACTTCCAATATATAGCCGCTGAGTAAAGAAATAAACGCATATATATTTTGAAAATTTGTATTATTAGAGCGTTTATATTTATTCAATACTGATATTTGTTCGGGCATAACCCTAATAGGCTGCTGCTGCCGCCGCTGCTTTCCTAATACTCTGCGAAACATTTTTAAGATTGGCGAGAATTTAGCACCTCCACTTTGACTATTAAACCTTCTAACTCTGTCTGCGCCGCTACCGCTGCTACCGCTGCGTTGTGATTTTAGAATATATTTTATAAACCTCTCCTTAGCCTTCTCATTTACCCAGATATCATTAATAATATCTATTAAATCCTTGATAGTTTTATATTGGCTTTCTAATTTAATGTTAGTTGTTGTAATATCTATGCCTTTAAACAGCGCTAGAACATTTTCTACTACCTTATTTTTACTAAAATAACGCCGCATATATTCTTCAACACTAGCATCTGTCTTCATCACACTAATATGTCTATACAACTCACTCATTCTTTTTTCTACTTCCCCTTCTTTAAACCCCTTAACCTTATATAAATAACTTCGTAAATAGTTGTATAACCTTATATCTTCTTTCATAGTCTTCTTAAATAATATGAAATCTATGAGTTCATAATATCTTCTTTCGCTAATATCTATGGTTGTCCCGCTTAATGTGGTATATTTATATTGTTCTCTTAGAACTCTTGTTTGAAACGATAATAACTTATCTATTGTCTCTTTTTTAAATAGTTTGGGGCTTATATAGTAGCACGCATTTACCTTGTGTAATATATCGGTTATATTAGAAGCAAAACTGTAAATAGCATCGTATAACTTTGTAATGTAAGGTATCGCTAATAACGCTAATAACTCTTTAGAGTGTTTTTGTGGTAATAAATCATAATATTGCGATAAATCATCTGTTGGATACTTTGGTATTATTCTCGCGGCTTTAGGAGGATTAAGTCTAGCAGAAGCAGACAGAGAGCGACTTACAGACGAAGGAGGCGAATATATAGGAATTGGAGGCGGCGGCAGCGGCGGTTTGGAAATATTAAGTAATATGTTTGATATAGATGACGGCGACGACGGCGACGATGTAGGGCTGTTTATTATATTCATTCTACAATATATTAGATATTATATAAACATAAATTATATAAATAATATGTGAATAAATATAAGCAAGCAAAGCAGCGAAGCAGCGAAGCGTAATGAAGAAGACCACATCTATAACCTACAATATTGAAACTAACGGAGGAATTTCTACGACCGAATTAGAATACAAGGATTATGTTAAAAACGAAAAGGGTGAAGAGAACCTGCTACATTACAAGGTTAAGAATATGATGAATTGCGATGAACTGAAGGCTATAACGGATACAGGAGTATCTGGGGATACGACTAGCGCCGCTCACGCTGCTAGCGGCATATGCGAGACCTTCAACAAGATATACAAGGTGGATGATACGATAGACGAGACTGTCGGTGTTTCTAGTAATAACGACGATTGGCGGATACACGAATATAAGAACCATAAGTTAGACAAGGAATATCAGCAGGAATATGATACCATCAAGTTTGATATTAAAAGCGACATATTAGAAAATTACAAGCATCGGGGTTATATTAAGGATAAATAATTAATTTTTTTATTTATTATTTACAAATAGATAATGAATAATAATTTGTATGACACGAAGACTAGCATTTGCTCGGACGACTGTTGGAAGACCGCTAAAGAACTACACAACACCAAAATATACGATTACAATCTGCTCCCAAATAACTTCGCAAGTTGCGAAAATCCTAATGTTAGGATGACGGAGGGCTATTTGGAGCACCCTAATTTGCGAGGACGCCCCGGATATGGTTTGGCGGACGACTGTCTAATAGACAACTATTCTATGCTACGCAATAATCCCGACGGTTTGACGCACGACAAATGTAGAATACAGTTAAACAACCGCATCTTCACATCGGGACCGAGCCTACGATGCGGAGCAGGGAATATAAGCGAGGAACTGAACCTGATTGAGGGCACCAATACAAACCCTTATATGTGTAAGAAGCAGATAATGGAGAAAGAAATGAATAACTTTATACCGCTCTTGGATTTTATGAAAGACATCCAAGACCCCAATAATATTGTGCCGGTATGGACGAATGGCGGCGAAGATACCCGCTCTTACATACATCGCGCCGAGTTTAACAAGAATTGTAATTGGATCGGGCGTAATAAGAATGTATCCGTATGATAATTTATATAATACAAATATTGTATAATAAAAAAATATTATATAATAGAAGATAATATGAGTTTTAATAGAACAACATACGATACCTGTTCTTACAAGCAAGACCTACAAGAGAATGTATCAACCCTCAGTTATGTCCTATCTCCGTATAGATACGAACACGAAAATAAATGCCGCCACCAACTAGGATTTGTCGGTGGAACCGCTGTTTCGCACGTCCAAGGAAACCTTGTGGATTTAGATAGCGAACTGCGAGGACAGACCCGCATCATCTCTAAGTGCGGTGCTAACCTATATGTCCCTACAAATGATGGGATAATCAAGAATGACAAGACGGCGCCTATTGATACTACGATGCTACATCTGCCCGCTTGTCAATCCATAATGTATCGCGAGGTGCCGCTGCCTCCCCACATAAACTACAATAAGTGTTCTTAGACGCCGGAGCAGCGAAGCGTAGCGACCCCGAAGCAGCGAAGCGTAGCGACCGGACAATCTTAATTCTTTTTATAATTATATTGTGATGTCTATAATGATGCTAGCCATACTAGCATTCTAGCCTGTCGTCTAGCATTAGCACAGACCGCCTAAATAATTTACAAGAAGATACCAGAGGAGGTAGAATGGTCCGAGCATAAACGCTATAAACGCAAAGAGAAGCCGAACAATAATGTTGTCTATCATTCCTTTCCAAGTGCAACTGAAAGACAGGTATGCCGCAAATGCCGATATTAAGAAGGTTAAAATATACAATAGCACAATACAGATATGGTCTATTATACCCCAGCGATAATAGTAATTTGCGTTGTATCCTCGCATAACAAGGTATAGGGCGCTAATTATATCGTATTTTAACCCTTCATTCTCTATTATGTCGCCATTCTTATCATAGATGTTATTATAATCATTATGAAAATGTTCGGTCGTCGCTGCTCCAGCAGTCGTCTTTCGGTTAGTTCCATTAATTATTTCTAAATAAGTTGCGAATAAAGGTAATATAAGCATATCTATTTATTTATGTATAAAATAATATATTATTTTATTAGATATGAACCAATATATAGATACGAGGTTGAATTACGACAGTTGCAGTTATAAGGAGAAGTTGAAGAGGGCTGTAGGACCCGGACTGTATCACCTAGAGACCCCTTATAATGATTGCGTTGAGTGTTTCCAAGATGTCCCTGACGACCCCGCTTTAAGATACCAAAACTACGGACAAAATACCTGTAGTATGAAAAAGGCTGTAGATGATTCCAGCGAATTACTCGGTTTAAACTACAAGAATACCAAGTGTAATGCGGACGAATATCTTCCCGGACGCTACGAGCCTACAGGATGTAATATTAAAGGTGCCGTTAAGCCTCGCTCGTGTATAGTGCCTCGTGAAGATACGCGGCTATCTAACCCGCCATGCACCCTAAAGGAGACGGGTATTAACAGGTGGGAGTGGCTATGCTTTGACCCTCAAGCGCGGGCAATTGAGGCGTTTGACAGAATACCTGTTAATTACAGGATGGTTGCTAAGGATAACCACGTTCCTTGTATTGAATTGCCGGAAGACCAATCGGGGTTCTTGCCGAAGGCGAATGGCGCTAAATTAATAGGCGACTTAGATGAGTGGAAAAATAAGTCTAAGGATAATCAAGCATACGCTCCAGGATACCCTTACGGCACTATGTATCCTAGCGTTAAATGTAAGAATTAGCCGAGGATTATGACGAAGTCTAAGGTTGCTACACCTTGGCTTTTTATTTTTATATAAATAGGGTTATAATTATACTATTTTTTTCCCATCATTCATTAAAGGTTAATAATGGATTTATACTCTAACAATACTAATAATGACCGGTATAACAATAACGACATCCGGAATGTTAATAACGACATCCCTTCTATGAATAATATATACAGTTCTTCATACTGGGACAAGGTGAAAGCAGACGAACAGAGAAGGAGCGACAAGTTATACGAGAAGGCTAAATCGCCATATGAGACAGGTATTGTCGCTAAACCCTCGTATGCCGATATGTTTGCTAGGATTGATGCTGAAGACAGCGGAGCCGGAAGCGGCGGTGGCGGTGGCGGCAGCAGAAGCGGCGGAAGCGGCGATAACTTCGTATCTTCTTTAACCGGCGAAATGATAAATAAGGGTGATTTCTCGCATAACAATATGACCCCTTTTTTACGCAAGAATGTGACGCAGAATACCAACATAGAGAATATGTCGTCGGTGTTTGATACCAAGACAGGGAACAATCAATTCTGGCAAAAAAAACAAGAGGTGCCGTGTTTATTCAAGCCCGAGATGAATGCCGGAGGAAATGTGTGTAGTATGAAAAACAACGACGACTTTTTAAAGTCCAGAATAAACAACTCATCGCGAGTAAATAACTTTTTCCCTATAGAAAAAATACGTGTTGGACCCGGTATTAACAAAGGATATGACGCAGCTCCTACCGGAGGATTTCACCAAATGGATACCGCAGATTACGCAAAACCCCGCACGCTAGACGACCTGCGAAGCAAGATTAACCAGAAAGAGACCTACTTTGAGATACCGATGCAAGCGCCCCCAAAAGGCATAGAGCAGCGAGGAGTTATAACGCCATTTGACAAGAACCGCCCTGACACAAACTACGAGGTTTCGCCCGATATGTGGCTTAAAACTACAGGCGCAATTATGAAAGATACGGAGAGACCGGCGGAAAATGTTAGACCTACCGCGCGCCCCGAATTTCACATAGAATACAAGGGAGCCGCCAAATACGGCGAAAACTCACCCGGACAAGGAATAGAGAATGATTACGGTAAAAACGCCATTATGCTATACGAGAATGAGAGAATGACGACCGAAACCCGCACAGTCGTATCGAATGTATCTTCGCTAGTTAAGGCGATTGTAGCGCCTATAATGGACGCTCTTAAATATTCTATGAAAGAATATACGGTTGAAGCGGAGCGTGCTGTAGGCAACCCTAGCATCCAGATACCAAGCAAGGCAACCACCTATGACCCTGACAATCATATTATGAAAACCACGGTGAAAGAAACCACGATACACGATAGTGAGACCATCAATCTTACAGGCAACAAAGAGACCTACGCGGCTTTAACTGACAGCGCCAAGACGACTGTGAAGGAGACCACTATACACGACAGCGATACCATCAATCTTACAGGCAACAAGGAGACATACTCGGCATTAACAGACAGCGCCAAGACAACTGTGAAAGAGACGATGATACACGATACGAATGTAGCGAATATCAAGGGTGAGAAGGGTGTCGGCTATATAATGTTTGACGAGAACGACGCAAAGAAGACGCTCAGGCAAACATTACCGAAAATAGATAGCGTTCGCAATATAGGAGGCACGACTTACAAGGTATCGCTTTATAACCCTGATTTAGTCGCTAAAACCACTATGAAAGAGACGATGATAGTAGGCAAGTCAGCAAACGGATTCTTAGGAGGGATACTAGAGGGGTTGTTCGGTGGTTATATGAGTGCTAATGTGGAACTGAAGAATACCCACAAGCAATTTATATCAGACACCAACGAGTATGGTATAGCGGGCGCAGGCGCTGGTGGGGATTTCAGGCAAACTGACAGGACTGCTGACGAAAACGCTGAGATTGATGGAACACGAGAGGGTATAATGATGAGCGCGGGATATACGCCCAATCCCGGAAATGTTAATATTAACGCTGACCCTGCCGATATAGAGATGACTACTAAGAAGCCTTTTGAGAACAGCATAGCCGCTCGTGATTCTGGAAATGTCGGGATGATTTATCAGTCGTCTCCGGTATTTGACAACTGTAGTATTACCAAGATGCCCGACAAATCCAACGCATTCTCTAACAGGCTAGACAGCGATTTATTGGAACCGATGACGACCAACGAATTCGCCATAAGGATTAACCCGATTAAAAAAGGATGCAAAGTATGAGTTAATGAATTACGAAGTAATGAGTTAATGAATAGCAAAGTATAAATTCATATAAGAATAAGGAATGTCTAGGGTATCTAACGATATCTAAAAAATGATATAAAAATAAGGATAATACAATAAGGACGATATGACGATGCCTGCGGCTACGGCTACGCCTGCTATGCCTGCGGCTACGGCTACGCCTGCTATGCCTACGGCTACGGCTACAGCGAACATATCACCGCTTAGGTATCCTGGAGGAAAAACGAGGGCTTGTAAGGTTATAGAAAACGTAATTAAAGAACATTTTGACATAGCCTCGTATAACACAATTATTTCTCCATTCTTCGGCGGTGGCTCATTTGAGTTTTATATGCAGAACAAATATGGGCTAATGCTAAAAGTTAATGACAAATTCACGCCATTATATAATTTTTGGAAACAGGTGAAGACAGATAAAAGGGCATTATGCGAGGGATTACGAGAGATTGAAGCAGTTTCTAAAGAACAATTTGCGGACTATCGCAAAACAATTATGGGTCTAGACGCTAACATTTTACAACAGGCGATACAATACTTTGTAATAAATAGGTGTTCTTTTAGCGGTTCTACTTTGTCCGGAGGATTTTCGCTAGAAGCCAGTAATAAACGCTTTACACAATCGTCAATAGATAGAATAGAGGCACTTGATTTAACAAACATAGATATTTATAATGAGGACTTTTATGATTTTATAATGAATAATGCTAGCGACGCCGACTACGCTTCCTTACTATTCTTAGATCCTCCATATTATTTAGAGAATAAATCTAATAAACTTTATGGTAATAATGGGGATTTACATAGCGGGTTCAATCATCTAGCATTATTTGATTTGCTAAAGACCCGCACCAACTGGGTGCTAACATACAATAATTGCGAGTATATTAGAGACCTCTACAAAGACTTTAAGATAATTGATGTGAAATGGAGTTATTGTATGAACTCTACAAAGGCTTCAGCTGAGGTTATAATCATAAATTAAATTATTTGGTAATCTTGCTTGATTATCTAAACTGAACTCGCTATTAATTAAATTATTTATATTTTTGGGCTGACATGCAATTGTTATAGATAACTTACAAAACCCCTTTTTTGTTTTTCTTTCATGAATTTTAATTCTTCCTCTAATTTGCTGTTCGCAAATAAAATCAGGAACATTAAAGTTGCATTTATCATCTCCTAGATGATATAGACCCTTTACTGATATTTGTATATACGAGCATCCTTTATTACTATATAATCTTTTTATAGTATCATTAGGGCAATCAATATAAAAATCGTTGTAATCATTAGTGTTCCTTTTTATTTTGAGCCATTCATCGTGTGTTATATTATTTAAGATAAATGGTGGAATATTTCCATTAAATAATGTTATATTTGAAATAATGTCTTCAAAAATTATTTTTGAAGCATAGGGTATTTTATTACGCATACTACCTATCCATTTTTTATTTATATTATCATAATGTAATGAACATTGCATCCAATCAGGAGTTTTTGATTTTTTTATTTCAATCGCTATATCACCATTTGAATTCAAATTGCAGCTTATATCATTAATAGAACTACATCCTCCTAACTCATTTTCGCTTTGTATATTAAACCTTCTTTCATTCAGTTTGCAATTCTTAACTATATTATAGACTTCTAGTTCATATTTTTTTCCATTTATAGAACATTTATTACCTTTTTTAGACATCATTTTATAATAAAAACAATAAAAATTTATCATTTTTTAATAATAAAACCATATAAGGATAAACTATATTATATAGTATGTAGCGGGATTGGGAATAACCTTTCCGCTACACCATTACAATTGTTCGCGTGGCCTAATCGGTTAGGGCGTCGCTCTTATGAAGCGAAGATTATGGGTTCAAGTCCCATCGTGAACACCTAATTTTTATTATATAAATATATGAGAAATCAATATATTTAGATATCCTTAATGAATAAGATAGCATTCCTTTTTTTGATATACGACGCTATCAATCACGAACATCTCTGGTTCAACTTCTTTAATGGAATAGCGAAGACCAAGTATAACATTTATATTCATTACAAAACTGACGATAACTTAGAGTTTTTTAATGAATACAAGATAAATAAGAGTAAGACCATAGATACTAGATATGCCGACATATCTATTGTGAAAGCACAAAATGTCCTTTTGCGCGAAGCCTTAAAGGATAAAGACAATAAACACTTTATATTTTTGTCAGGCTCTTGTATTCCTCTAAAATCCTTTAAGTATATTTATAATTACCTAGATACTAGATATTCGTATTTCCATATAGCAGGTAGCGAGGAATGCTTCCCTGATTGCGAAGTAGCCCTTAAATATATACCAAAACAGTATATAAAGAAATCAGCACAATGGACTATTCTAAATAGGAGACACGCAGAGTTATTAGCGAATGCTACGAAGTCTGCGAATGCTAGCACAGCCGCTAGTAATTACTTACTATGGTTCAAGGATACTTATGCTCCTGACGAATTATGCTATATATCTTATCTTTCGTATTTTTATAATAATTCGCTAGACAAGGAGATAATAGCGACATCCTATGACGAACCACCAGAGATGGCGACAACTTTTGCGAACTGGGAAGATATGAATTATAAGTATGTTGCTGATAGAGAATTAAAGAATTATAAGAGTATTAGCGAAGAGGAACTAGAGCATTTATTGAGGAGCCCTTGTTTATTTGGTAGAAAGTTCAAGCCGTCCTGTTATTATTCCTTGAATAAGAGATTTTATTATGATGTTATTAGAGATAGCAGCGGTAGCAGCGTGAGCGGCGTAAGCGGCGATAGCAAATAGGTTATTTATTTTAAAAACTGATAAGCAACAAAGGTATATTTATTTATACATTATAATTAGGATAACGAGAATTATGTCTAATTCATACAACGACCCTCTAACAAAGATGGAGGTTGATGCTAGCAATATAGAGAAGTGGAAGAATAAACTCAAGTATGTTTCTGCTATACCAAATCACCTATTATTAAATATGGATATAAAACCCAATAACGGCTCTATACAGGTTAAAAGAGACCTCTATTATGACAGGGTTAAGACATTTATTGGGAATAAGTCAGGGCATCTATTAAACAGACTTATAACTATTAACAGGTCAAGTAGGATACTTGAGGAACGCAAAACCGAATATAACGATATTCTAAGAAAATATAACAAGAGCATAAAGGAATACAAAGATCGTGATGGTAAAACTGTGGTTGTTAGGTTGGTATTGAATAAAAACAAAGATAAGATGATGGCGTATTTACAATATTATAATTATAAAAAGAATACTAAAGATGTCTATGATAAAAAGAGTATTATAACAGAAGTCCAAGATTATATCCTAAAGCAGCAATTATATGGTTTATATGTGGGGGATTTAATGATGGGTTTCTTGGTAATAAAGAAGTCTAGGGCATTCAATATAGACGGCGCAGACGATACTGTGGATACCTTCTATATCCAAGAGGTATTCACAGATATTAATATGCGTGGAAGAAAGTTAGGAAAAATATTGATAGACTATGCTATATTACTATGTCCTACAAATAAAAAGTATATATCACTAATGACCTATGAAGGAAACCTTATGGCTAAAATAGCAATCAATAACGGCTTTGTCTTACAAAAGAAGCCTTCTGTCTGTCCCGTTAATAGCCTCCTATTTATACGCACGATGGCTGACGGCGACTTCAATAAGAATACAAATAGAATAACGGCTTCCGCTACTTAAGGAAAAAGCGAAGCAGCGAAGCGTCTAATAATCATACTTTCTTATTTTTACAACATCCCCTTTGCGTTTTCCATCCATAAACTTAAAAATATGCTTTGGCGATGATACACTTTGGGCTGCTGCGGATGCTGCGGATGCCCTAGAAGAATGCGAGGAACGCGAGGAAGATAAAGAAGCCCTAGAAGAACGAGCAGGAGCCGAAGCGGAACCTAGAAGAGATGATGAATTAGATTTTGAAGACGACGAAGGCTTCTTAGGTTTAGGAGGTATAAAAGGCATATGCGGGGTAAATACTGGTGATGCTGATGATGATGTAGATGTGCGAGAAGACCGCGAAGCAGACGAAGCGGACGAAGCAGACGACATAGAACTCCTTGCTACTGGAGACATTCTCTTATATTGTTCTGGAGTTCCTGAGGAAGGCTTGCGTTTTGCGATTTTACGCCTAATGACTGCTTGTAATATACGAGCCTGTGCCTTCTCTATTCCGTGATAATAGCCTCGTTTAACAGCGCGACCAGTTATAGGATTAATAACGTGATTTTTAGGGTTCTTGATACACTTGAAAGTTTTTGGGTCTCTTACACGGTTTGGCTTACATTTTTTAACGCACCTTCCGGTTGAAGGTTTTAATTCCTTACCTTCAGGACATACCTTAACTTTCTTATTATCAACAGGCATATTACTCTGTATCTATATAGTATATATAAAAATAAAAAGCCTTATATTATAATAATAAAATAAAAATGAACGCACACTATCAAGATTGGGAGCCTGTAGTTATTAGGAGTAAGAACGCTGCTGCAGCCGCAAAGACAATACATCATACTACAGCAAAACCTGCGGGTAATAAGGAGTTTCAGCGATTAAACAACGAGGAAATCCCAAAGTTAAACAAGATAACCCACGAACTATCGCTAGCAATCTCAACAGCAAGGAATGCCTTGGGGCTAAAGCAAGTAGATTTAGCACGCAAATTAGGAATTCAAGAAAAAATTATAAAGGAATACGAGAACGGGTCGGTAGCCAACTTTTCTCCTGTATTATACAAGCGGATACTGCGGTCTCTAAATATTGACCCTAAGTCAGTCTAGCGTATGCTTAGCGGTCTAGCGTATGCTTAGCGGTCTAGCGTATGCTTAGCGGTCTAGCGTCCTAGTCGCTATCAGTAGAGCATCCTGACGATGATACAGAAGAAGCGTCAGACCCTGTATCGCTTTTAGAGCCTCCGCTATTGTAGGGCTCAAAGCCCATTTTCATAGGGTCTGTAGTGTTTCTTAGAATGTTAGGATTTATATTTGTTTTTTTTATTTCTAGTTGATTATTGCTGCCGCTTCCGTCTTTGTCGTTATCAAATATACCTAGCGACGAAAATACATCAGCGTCATCATTAAACGCCATATGTAATACGAAGAACACCGAGGATACTATAGCCATATAAATAGCAACATTATTGATTGTGAATAAATCCTTGGTAATATCATAGGGCTCCGCATTAGCATCCCTATTTAAACTGTCTATATATTGATAGGCACCTAAGACAAACGCCGAAATAACTATTGAATATAATAATATATACATATCTATATATATTTTCCTATTATTCTTATATTCATTCTTACGCGCCTAGAAACTGTATTTATCATCACGAGACTTCTGTAATATACAACGACCTGTCTTAGGATTTAATACCTTGCCTTCAGGGCATTTCTTAGGAGATTTTGCTGCTTTAGCGACTTTAGGAGATTTAGCGGCTACGGCTCCAGTCTTATCCTTTATACAACGACCTGTATTAGGGTTTAATACCTTGCCTTCAGGGCATTCTTTAGCAGGTTTAGGCGCTTTTGCTGCTTTAGGCGCTTTTGTAGCATCATCATTACCATCTTCATCGTCATTAACATCTTTTTTAACCTTAATAGCAGGCTTCTTTGTAAAACAGTTGTTTATAAAATCAATAACATCGTGCGGCTCCTTTTTCATCTTGTCAGCATTCTTCTTCTCTTTTTTCATCCCATTAAGTTCCTTCTTTATCTCCTTAATTTCCTCCTTATCCAATTTAACCTCCTTATTATTTAGGCGATCTTCGTATTCCTGTATCTTCTTATTAATCTCTTCAATCCCCATATTATTAAACTGCTTTTTATCAACATCTAGTATTATATCCCGTATTACAGGATAGGCAAACTGGCTGCGGTCATTCGCCCTATCAATATAACTTACTAAACCTGTTATCCTATTCATAAACTCCTGACCGCCTTTGTCCGTGAATAGCCCGTTCTCATTACAGAACATCGTCTTAAACCTGTCAAACTCCTCAGGAAACCTCTCGTAATTCTCTAACAATAAATTAATTATCTTAATAGAGCTCATATGGTCGTCGGTAATCGGCGTAGCCGTCATAAGCAGCAGTTTTAGCGAGTTTTCTTTAGAAACATTATAAGAGTTTTGAACCATACTCTGGAGCACTTCAGGGTTTGGCTTCTCTAATGCCGAGAGCGACGAACTATATATCTTATGGACTTCGTCTATGATTATAAGCGTCTTCCTGAAAGGGTCTTCCTTACCATTTATTTCGACCATCTGCTTATAGTATTTGTTCTTGCCCTTTATTAGGTTCGTAAATTGCTTATATGATATCGGCGGTAGCCAATTCTTCCCTAAGAACTCCATCCGTTTCGCCTTAGTGGATGGTAATATTTCGCCATTATTAAGGCGGTCTTGGATTATAACATTACAAATATTATCAAACATATTTTTCCATATATCCTCTTTTAGCGTATGTCTAGTGACCCATAGTATCTTATAGCCTTCCCTGTCAAATGAATTGGTAGCCGTAGCGATAGCCGTACAAGTTTTGCCTGAGCCGACGCTGTGGAATAATAGAAGCCCTTTGTAGGGCGATTGCGGCGTCAAGAACTTTTGGACGAAGTTTTGCGTATGCGAGAATGATACTATGTTGTTTTTTAGGGCGGGCACAGGCGGCTTAGCATCAGTTTCAGCATCCGCATCCGCTGCTGCCGCATCCGCCGCGACGCACTTATTAACGATATTTATATGCTCCCACTTATAAGGCGCGTAGTGCTTCTCAACATATTTATAAAGTTCAAAGTTTGTCATCTTCACCTTAGGAGGAACCGCCTCAAACTTCGGCTTCTTCAATATCAATTTGCTCCTGTATTCAAAGATAAACTTCATAGCATCCGTATAGTTCTTGTCGGTAATCGCATTAATCTTCTTGTAATAATCTAGGTTCTCTATAATCTTGTCTCCAAATATATTTAGAAAGTTTATAGGGTTCAGCCACAGTTTATTTATAGCATCGCAGAAGTTCTGGCTCTTATCTATCATATTACATAGCAGAGGCTTAGGATGTCTCTCATTCAAATACTTTAGCAAATCCCCATCCCTTATATAGTTTTGCACCTTGTTATTAAGGTTCCCTTTATATAACTTCTTGCCTTTCTGGGTATTCTTGATATCGTCTCGGTCGCCAATCTTATCTATGACAAATACGGCGGCGATTATGAGGAGTGCGTTAGCCGCAGGGAAATCCTCTAGAACGCCTTTACACTTCTTCTTACAATCTATGATAGCGTCGTTGGTATATATTTTGCCTCGTATGTTATTAACGACCTCTATTAAATCCCTGCGTTTCGGCTTATCAACCTTCGCATTAACATTATTCTTCGCCATCATATAATCGTAAAACCTGTTCTTTTTCTCGCTCAATAAATGGAGATTTTCAGTTAGCGGGGTATCTACAGCTGACGCAATAATAACAGCCTCAATATCTGCTACAAAATTTAGGGCACTTATGTTCTTGTTGCTATGCTTAATATACAGGTCGTGGACTGTGTTATCATTATCAAATCTAAGATTATATCTATAAATATTAAGAGCCCAGCCTTGGTTAGGCGTGAAGGGCAGTCCGGATTGCCCGCAATACCTAGTGCCTCTGCCTATAACCTGTGTGTATTCTGCCTTGGTCTCTAGCGGCTCTAAGATATGTAAGTATTTAATGTCAAAAACATCTAGTCCTTCCTTGTATCCCGAATCTAATATGATGATACGCATATTTTCGCCATATATATTGTTGGGTCGCTCGTTCATCAGGGTCATCATCTTCTTCTTCAAGCCGACTGTTAGCGGCTTTTGATATACCGTTGATGTTGTTAGAAGACCGAATGTTTTGTTCTTGTCCGGAATGTCGGGTTTTAGAGCGAACTTGTTAGAATATACTAGCGAGAAGTTATTGGCGATTAAAGAGGACGCTACCATTTTAGCCCCGTGCACGCCGGATATATCGCTGTATATGATGTGCTTGTAATACTTGTTATCGGCAGCCATATCCTGCTCGTCTAGTTCATTTATCTTCTTAATCATATTATATATCTTCGGCGACAGCATAGGCAGGTCATTCAATACTGTCTCTTTATTGAACTTTCCCGAATCAAACTTGTGCTCTGGTTTAACATTCGCCCAGGTGCCCGCATTACGAATACATATAGCCTCGTTGGATTTCTTACTCATATTGCTTAATTATATTCAATTATATTCTATATTACGCCGATATAAAAATATTGAGGCAAGAAATAAGACATAAAGCATATAAAATAAAGGTGCTTAACATATATAATAACATAAGCCCATTATATATTAAATTATGATTATCAATTTAGATGAGATTCATAATATTCTAACATCCAAGAAACTGAATATTAAGGGATGTTTTCACGTAGGCGCTCACGATTGCGAGGAATTACCTATCTACAATAATTTTGGGATTAAAACCGAGGATATCATATGGGTTGATGCTCTTTCTTTTAAAGTGGAACAATCAATCGCTAGAGGGATACCTAATGTATATCACGCCGTTATTACCGACAAGGACGACGAAGATGTCGTGTTTAATGTAGCGAATAACATTCAATCTTCAAGTATTCTGGAGTTTGGGACGCACGCTACAGAACATCCGCAAGTCGTCTTTGTAGATAAGATACACCAGAAGAGCATTACGATTGACACATTTTTTAAAAGAAATAATCTAGATGCTTCTAAGTATGATTTTTGGAACTTTGATATTCAAGGTGCGGAACTATTGGCGTTAAAAGGAGCAACAGAAACTATCAAGCACGCTAAGGTGCTATATCTGGAGGTTAATTCCAAAGAACTATATAAGGACTGTGCGTTAATCAACGAGATTGACGAATTCTTAGCACCTCTAGGGTTTAAAAGGGTTTTAACAAATATGACAATACATAAGTGGGGAGATGCTTTGTATATCTTGGATGTTTAGATGTATCTAGATATCTTTAGATGTTTAGCGTGATTTGTTTATAGAAGTTTCTTAGCAGTTGCTGAATTCTTTAATATACAACGTCCCGTCTTAGGGTTCAATACTTTCCCTTCGGGACATACCTTCGGCTCTTTTGGCTTCTTAACATTCTTATCTATTATACAACGGTTTGTCTTAGGATTCAATACTTTCCCTTCGGGACATACTTTGGGTGGTTGTGGCGACCGTGGCGGCTTAGGCTTCTTATTGATATTCTTTATCAATATACAGCGATTAGTTCTAGGGTTCAATACTTTCCCTTCGGGACATACCTTAGGCTCATTAGGATTTTTAGGAGGCTTGAGCGGCTTAGGCTTCTTAGGCGGTGTAAGCGATTTAGGAGACTTCTTAGGCGGCGTAAGCGATTTCTTAGCATCCGCAATACTTTCACTAGAGGTATTCTTATTAGCATCTTTACAAACATATACTAGTAGCCTTCCGCCTTTGCTAAAGTTAAAGCAAATGTCTCTAACTTTTAACTTCTTTTTTAGTAATTCAGGGATACATTTCCTAGTGTTTAGACAAAAATCATTATTTTTCACGATGTTCCAATCATATTTCATAAGTTCGCAAGGAATATCACTATCTATACTCTCTTTTTTCATTACCGGATCCATACTGGTTCTTACCCAGCCGTTATAGACATACTTGCCCTTCTTACAACTAATACCAGCGATTGCGTGTCCGTTATGCTTGTTTATGTTCCAATTTGTCAAGATTACTGAATCTAAATTGTATTCTTTGCCGTTATAAAAGATTTGTTCTTGAAGAGACCTTATGTTCTCTTTAGTATCTCCTTCATTCACCTTATAAAAACTGCTATCCCCTGAACTATCGCTAACATTCACAATCAATATGGGCGGAGCATATCCATTATCTACATAGTTATCTCTTCTCGTATTATCCTTAAAAATATTATCTATATTGAGACCGACATTTATCTTTCTCTTTACAATTGTATAATTCAACCAATCATACTCCTCGTTCAAGAAAGAGTATGACACAGTATTATCTTTAATATAATAGTTAAAAATCTTATAATCCACATTCAATAGTTTGTAGAGTTTGCCTATGTAATACTCGGGGACAAATCCTCCAGATACCTTCTTAGGGTCATAAGGGAATGTCTTGCTATTTTCTAAATTTAAGTATGACAATATTTTTATAAAGGTATCATCTCTAAACTTCTTGTAATCCTCGCTATCTCTACCATCCTTCGTCTTCAAGTATTTATCGTCAAGCACGTGCTTTAATGACGCAAAGAGCGCCTTTTTATTATTCCAACTAGGCGAAGCGTCTAGCAGTTTTTTGCGGCTACGCTGGCTATAGAACATCGCTACAAAGGTAGCCATAAACCAACAAATCGGTCCCACTTGCTTAGGCGTTAGAATTCTAGCACAGGTTCCTTTCTTAATATCTAGTATTTTTGGCGGCGTATTCATCGTCTCTATATATAAGGGTTATATTAAGTAATAATTGCGAGGGATTATTTCTTGTTTTTTATAAGAATACAACGGTTAGTCTTCGGGTTTAACACTTTCCCTTCAGGACATACCTTAGGTTGCTTAGGAGACTTAGGTTTCTTCGGCGACGTAGGAGACTTTAGTGGTGATTTCTTCATATTCTTTAACATTATACAGCGTCCTGTCTTTGGATTTAACACTTTCCCTTCGGGACATACCTTGGGTAGCTTTAGCGGCTTTAGCGGCTTTAGCGGCTTAGGCGGCTTAGGCGGCGACTTCTTAGGAGATACCTTAATAGGCACTTTGCTAACGCTGCTTACGCCGCTTACGCTGCTTACGCTTTTATCCATCCCAGAAGTCTCCGCATTAGCATCTTTGCGAACATATACTAATACACGCTTTCCTTTGCTATAATTAAAGCAGATATCGTGCTTCTCTAGTTTATGTTTTAGTGCTTCAGGGATACATTTCGTCGGGTTTAGACAAAAGTCCCCATTATATTTGATGTTCCAATCATACTTCATCAGTTCGCACGGGATATTTCGTGTTATATTCTTATCAACCATTACCGGATCCATACTGGTTCTCGTCCAGCCGTTATAGACATACTTGCCTTTCTTACAAGTGATACCAGCAATTGCGTGCCCGTTCTTCTCATTTATATTCCAGTTCGCCAATAAAACCGCATCCAATTTATATTCAACTCCTTTAAATTTTATCTCTTCATTCATAGACTTTAGAGCGTCCTTTGTGGCTCCTTCATTTATTATATTATTAGGGAACATATCTTTGTAAAACCCAGTATTCTTATTGTCATCTCTAACAATAACCATCAATATCTCAGGCGGCTTTATAGCATCCTCCTTGTATTTAAAGTCAGCATCCCTAGAAAAATAGGTGTTAATCTTCTTTTTTTCAACCTTATAGATAACATTATTATTAAAATCTTCATTCAAGAAAGAATACGCAAAGACCTTGTCGGTTAGATTATAGTCATACATCCTGTAATCTACATTTAACAACTTATATAATCGTCCTATGTAGTATTCAGGGTTAAATCCTCCATAATTAGCATTAGGTTTATAAGGGAACAACTTGCTATTCTCTTTGTGTAATAAAGATAACACCTTGCCGAAAGTATCGTCGCTAAACTTCCTATAATCCTCGCTTTCTCTACCCTCTGCCCCAGCGCCAGCCGCACTAGCTGTCTTCAAGTATTTGTCATCTAATATATGCTTCAAGGTTGTAAAAAGCGCCTTCTTTTTATTCCAACTACTGGAAGCGTCTAGCAGTTTCTTACGGCTACGCTGGCTATAAAACATCGCTACAAAGGCAGCCATAAACCAGCAAATTGGTCCAACTTGCTTAGGCGTTAGTATCCTTTCGCATACATTCGCCTCATTAGCATCAGGCTTCGCATTCGCTGCCTTTGTAAATATAGAAGGGTTCTTTGAGAACTCTTTCCAATCTATATCGTCTTGATGCGATTTTAATAACTCAATTACAAGCGGGTTAGGATTTCTTGACAAGAACCAGAAATCTATTTTATCAGGATTTTCAGTAAATAATTTGATAGCATTAGGGTTTGTTGATAAGAAATGATACACTATATTATTTTTATTCGCTCTAAGCAATTCAATAGCATTAGGATTGCCTGACAAGGCTTCCCAATCTATCTTTTCAGGATTTCTAGTTAATAAATCAATAGCCCCTGTATTACTTGATAGTTCCTTCCAATCTATTCTATTAGGTTCAGTAATCAATAAATTAATAGCATTCGGGTTTCGTGATAGAGCCTTCCAATTTATTTTTGTGGGATTGTCTGACAACATCTCAATTGCCTTAGGATTACTATTACCAGATAAAGCATACCAATCTATATCCTTTTCGTTCTTTTTTAACATCTCAATAGCATTAGGATTACCTGACAAGGCTTCCCAATCTATATCCTTAACATTCTCTTTTAACAACTTGATTGCTTCGGGATTGCCCGACAAAGCAGTCCAATCTACCTTCTTGCTGTCATCTAATTTTTTATAGGCGGCTTTTGACATAGCCGCTGCTTTCATAGCTTTCTCTATCTTGATTTTAGCAGCTAATAACTCAATCGCATTAGGATTGCTAGACAACTCTTTCCAACTCAATCTTTTTGCTGGTATCCAGTCTCGCAATTTGTATTTAAAGACGCCTTTGTTATTTCTAATGATATCCTGTAATACGGTGTTGCTGGTTGGCGCGTTCATATATGCGGAGCACTTCTAATTACTTTCTAGAAAATAATAAAAAATTGATAGCTTATGATAGTTAAAGGTATATAAATATTAAACAAAGCATATAGAGTAATCTATAAATCTAAAAATATGACCTTAAGACTGATTAGATACATTTTATATATTATGATTACTTCGGGTTATATTAACTACGCACGGGCGGATCCGTCGCATTCGCAAAAGCCTATTAATAAGCGTCCTTTAATGAGATGTAATAGTGCCCCTGACTTAAACGCCCTATATAATACTACATACTATATGTCTGCGAGTGCCGCTAGCGGTGTTAGTGATGCGAAGCCTGCAAATGCCGCTAGTGTCTCTAATGTTCCTAGTGTATCTGGCGTCGCCGCTCTAGGAAATAAAGAAAATAATATAATACCATCTAATAAGTATAAGTCCATTATCTTTAATCGTTATAAGAGAAATATATATCTTCGCTCAAAAGAAAAATATACACTTGGTGAAAAATAAAGCCTTTGTTTTCTAATATATCATATATTGATATGTTTATTATTAAAGCACTCTATACTTTCTAGTATGTTCTTGTAATCGCTATCGCTATCATCTGTTAAATCAATATAGGATAGCCCGAAGTCAATAATCTTTATAACCCATTCATTCTTCTCTTTTTTTAACATAACATTACTTTCGCAATATAGGTCGTAATGTATTACGCCAATCTTATTAAGTAAGGCGGTAGCATCTCTCAACTGTTTAAGAACATCTTTAAAACTTTCACGAGATAACCTATTTATATAGTATCTTAGCGGGCGATTACCAGCGTGCGTGAATACCATTAAGTTATATTTAGCGACAGCAGCGTCGCCGTCGGCATTCGCCAACTTCGTTACCAAACTTGCTAACTCATTAGGTAGAGGGATATTCTCAAATACTTTTAGCATTCTTGTAAAATACCTAAAATCATTATCGGTCGTTATATTGTTATTGAGGTATGTGTTAATATCCCTTTCTCTAGCAAATTCGGTTTGTAAATCAGTATGTATAAGTTTGCCGAAATAACGCTTTCTATCTTCTACAAAAGAAAAACAGATTATCTTGTCGCCCTTCCTCTTTATTACTTTAATGTTCTTGATAGCGTCCATTAACGATAAATAGTTATACTAATTATACTATTGTTAAGATAAGGGTATCAATTTTTAGACCCGTCTTAGACAGTCGCTAGACCCGTCTTTAGACGGAATGGTATTTACGACGATTAGCCTTGCTCGCCCTAACAACCGAAAGCGATTTCGCTCGTAAGAGTTTAGGTCTTGTCTGGGACGCTGCGGATGCCGATAATTTATCAAAGTTTATAATAAAGAAGCATCGTATGAGTTGGACGTATAAAGAACATATTCTTAGATTTTTATTAAACTCTTTAATGTCTTCGCTCATCCTTAATAATTTTATAAGTTTTTGAGAGGTATGGCTAAAAAACATAGGACTATCAACATCTATTTCGGGATAGATTAGGCTATCGTTATTTATATTACAGATAAGTTCATATTTATTTTTGTTTTTTAAGATATATTTTAAAAATTTATTACTAGACCCTGACCCCGACTTAGACCTATTAGAAGCCGAACCATTCAACTTCTTGGGTAGATATATAACATCTTTATTCATAGCCATTAAGGCTATTATATAAAGTATCACTTCCTTTCCAGTCTTAACATAAATCATATCGCCGTCTATTTCGCTACTTCCGCCATCGTGTAATACATATACGAGGTCATATTTGTTGATATTCAGGCTCTGCTTTAAATAAGAGATGATTGTGCGGATAGCCTCCGTGTTCCCTTCAACAAAATCGTGTTTATTCGCATAGCCTGATTTATAACTTCTAATGTAATAGGGTATTATGGGCTCACCGTCTTTGTATTTCCCTAGGGATGCGTCGTTAGACGATATGTATTGTAAATATTTCTTCCATTCTTTTGCTTGCGCGTATTCATCAAACACGATATATTCGTGTAATACACCACCTTCTGTTTGACAATCTATTGAATTCTCAACCAATAAATCGTAATATAAGGGCTGTCTATTAGCGGCTGCGCCTTGGTCTCTAGCAGCCTCCTCGGTAGTTAAACACGCAGGGTGTTCAAAAACAATCTCTTTGCGCGAGTAATGCTTCTTATCTAAGTATGCGTCCCGCTTATCTAAAGGTTCGTAAGCATCGGTTAGCCACAGGTATTCAATAGGCAACTGTAGAACATTCATAGTTATATACAGTTGCTTAGAGTTTATCAACATACTCAATATGCGGTCGTCCGCCTTTCCTTGAAACTTTTGCTTGAAAGACCATTTGCTCCACATAGTTAGCAGAGCGTGCCCGTTATCGTTATTACCGAAATACATAATACCGCCAGAAGTCTCAAAAGTGAATGGGTCAAAGCACGGCTTCGTTTTATAGTGCACATTAGAGCGAGGGTCTATATTCCAGCCCCGCCCCATATAATCCACATTCTTCATATCAAAAATATGTGGGTATTTATTAACAGTCATATCGCCGTCTATATAAACAACTGAGATATCCCCTTTACCCATTTCCCGAAGGGTTTCTAGAACCTTCTTTATAAAAAGAGGCTTGGCGTTAATCGCCAGTTGATACCCGCCGGCGACCGCAAACTCCGGATATTCTTGGGAAAAGTAATTACAATTCTTGCTAATACAGTTATTATTCCACTTATCTATCATTCCCTCAAATGTTTCAGGTTCCTTAAGTAGTTTTTGCCCGTCCTTGAGAACCCAGTTGTATCCTACATATGCGAGGTCTTTACAAGGGGACTGCGTATTTCTATTGAGATTACCTCTGCCCCACCAGTAAGTTATGATGATGAATTTAGAATTTGGATTTACAAAGTTGGCTTCGGTTATATTCAACCGCCTGTTATTTATTATTCTCTGGATATTTTCTTGTAATACATTCATTATCTAATATCTAATAATATAAAAAAAGGAATAAAGGGAAAAGGAATATAAGACTAAAACAACTAAGGAATATATATAATTATTTTTAAATGTATCAAACCAGTATTAGAAATAAAAAGAAAATCAGCCAGTTTAACAAGGTCGCCAATAATAACTACATTATAAATCCGGAATACGAAGTATATGCTTATGTCATTAAGTTGTTAGGGAATTGTAGGGTTCTAGTATTATGTGATAACGGCACAGAGGCTGTCGGGGTAATACGAGGGTCTATGCGACGCTTCAATAAGCGGGTGCTGATAGAGACAGGAGATATTCTAGCAGTCTCTATGCGTGATTTTCAAGATAATAAGGTTGATATCGTCCATAAATATAATGCGGAGCAGTGCAAGATACTTATTAATAACAAAGAGATATCAGACACCCTAATAAACGCCTATAACAAGATTTCTAATAATGCTGTTAATAACGCTAATGAGGCTAATATCATATTTGATGATGCTGCTGCGGATGCCGCGGATGCCGCTTATGCGAATAAGAAAAATGCTAGTAATAAGGCTAGCGCCGTTAGCGACACTAGCGCTGCTGCGAGCGATTATAATAATAGCGAGTTTGTATTTAATAGTGATGATGACGCAGATGCGGCTGACGATATCTAGATAAAGGATACAAAGTATTACTATTAGTCTTGTGTATTATCTAAAAATAAAACATATCTAAAATATAGAAGTATATATTTAAAATGATATTTAATGACGAATATACCAGTTTTAGTATAGCGTTTAATGGCGACTACTCATTATTACAGATAACAGGGTCTGTTAAAAATAATGCGCTTTATAATAGCGTGGTAATTATCGCAGCAAATCCCATAGATAGAATGAGTAATTACTCGGGCTCTGGTCTGCCTTTCCCTAATTACGAGATTGCCTTTGAGAATACCCCTAACATCCACAAAGTAGATAGTTCAGGGGCTTTTAACATTTCCTTTAAATACCCTAACAGTTTCTATATGCCTGACGGCATCAACAAAATAAAACCGTCTATCTACTTTGTTATTACGGACGGCGTTAGCGGCGCTAATAATTCATTCCGTATCCAATATGAACTCCACGATATACTAGCGTTGCGAACATTAGTGAATAGAAGTTCCCGTAAAAACCCTGAGTTTTATGCCGCAAAAGATTATATCCTACCGATAGATACGGCAGAAAATGTGATGCGTGCTTATGCTCGCGCTAAGATAGAGAATGATATTGGCTAAGGACTAAGGACTAAGGACTAAGGACTGGACGCATATCTTTGATATGTCCTATTATTTTTACATAATTATAAAAAATGATTAAACCCTGTTATTAGTATAACAAGAACCGTCTTGATTGTTTGTCCTTGTTCTACCGTCCTAGAACTTCGTCCAAGTCCCGTCCTACCGTCCAAGTCCCTATGGCTTTCGTCAAGATTAACTTCACTACCGACCGCATCAAGTATCTAATGTTTGAGGAGATTAAGAAGATCGTCTTTAAACACAACGGGCTCATCTTCGGCGGGTATGTTAGGGATATGATAATTAGCGAGCATTACAAGGAGAGATACAACAGTATCAATAATTACAACAGCAACAAGTTTTGGAATAAAAGGTATCAGCCTGAGACAGCAGCTCGCACGATTGTCGCAAATGATATGGATATCTGTATGTATAGCGAGGAGGATGTTAGCGAGTTTATTGACGCTCTTCGGGATACCTTTAATGACCGTGTAGGTTATGCGAACTTCAGTTCATCGGTCATATCGGTTTCTAACGAGAACAGTTATTTCAAGATACCTATCATCCTTCACAAGAAAATCAACTATACCATAACGATAGGGAAAATCCCCTTCGTCCATAGCGGCGTTGATATTTCCTTTGAATTTGACATAATTGTTCCTCGCTCCGCTAAGTTGATGCCTCCGTTCAATCGTGTAGATTTGCTGTGTAATGTGTTTGTCCTGAATAGGCAAGGCGTCGTAATGTCTAGCAACACAGGAACCATCATAGACAGTATGTCTATCCTAAACAGGCAGAAGATATCGTTGCGTATTATGGAGGATATCGTGGAGTTCAAGACGCAATTCTGTCTAGGCGGTTATAGGGACAACTATACTTGCGGGAGTTTCAGTTATAACAGCAAGGTATATGAGCGGCTTAATAAGATGCTGTTTAGGACTTTCAAGTGGGACATTACGAATATGCCTTTCATTCTTGACGAACACCAGAACGCTACCGCTCCCGCAGCTCCCGCTCCTGTAGCCGTATGCGATAATAGCGACAAATGCTGTATCTGTCTTACTAACTACAATAACAAAGAACGGGTTTTCAAGGTATTCGTAAATGTACCCACGAAAGCCGAGCAAGTATGCTCTATCGCCCACGATAAATGTATGTTTAAATACTTTGAGACGCAAATAGAAAACGCCAAAAATGATAGGGTTTGCGGAGCAGATGAATTCAAGTTCAGGTGCCCTATGCGGAATGTGATGAACTTCAAAGAATATGCCGAGAATATTAACGACATTATCCGTGAAAAAATGAGTCAGGGCTTTATTAGTATATAAGGCGAAGACGCACCTATAAGAGGGAGTGCGAAGAGACGCTAGCATCTGCTAGGTATATATATGTGATATATATGCGATATATATGTGATATGTATGTATATTCTATGTATGTATATGTATATTACCTATTTTTTATTTTGGATATAATATTTTGTTTAGGACGCTTCCAAAGGTATAACTTACTATAGATATTAATATGATTACTATTAAGTTAGCGGATTTAGACATATAGAATATATCACAGTATTCGGTTATATGTAGATACACTTCAAATATAATGATTTTAACAAACATCCCAAGTATTATATCAAACCCGAAGAGGGCACCTAGCATAAAATTAACTATAATATGGGTCGCCAGATACACCTTGTTCTCTAGAATGTTATTTGTGTGATTAGGATAAAAGAATATGTCAAGGTCGTGCACATTAAAAACACATCTTAGTATAGTGAATACTAGAGTTATCGTGAATATTACTAGTAAGTATATGTAAAAAAACTTAGAATCCATCTTATGGTCTTTCTAATAAGATAAGATAATATTATTTATATTTTACAAATGTTTTTTACAGTATTATATAAATATGTTCTAATCAGGTATCAGCAAATAGCAACATATTTCATATACTAGCCCGAAAGATATGCGCTTTCTAGCAATACTATTGCTCTCTCTATAATTTGTTAAGAATAGCGAGTTATACTTGTCTCTATATTCATTCATATAGGTATTGAACTTATTCACAAGGTCTCTTT
>Ga0209191_1000112_pt1 | contig 64683 bp, 58 predicted proteins | sample S_130626_EF_Meta_FD_187320 | JGI IMG/M metagenome (GOLD analysis project Ga0209191, IMG submission 187320) | Freshwater microbial communities from Lake Simoncouche, Canada to study carbon cycling - S_130626_EF_MetaG (SPAdes) (version 2) | ecosystem: Environmental > Aquatic > Freshwater > Lake ...
ATAACAAAGGTCTGTCAGGACGACACGACATTCCTTTTCCGTTTGAAAGCGAGTTTGCAAGTCGACTAACAATGGGCGACATTGCATATTATGACTACGGTGTTCGTAAGACAGATGCAGAACTTGGAAATGTTAAGTTTAATCATTTAAACACAGAACACTATCACACAGTTCCAAGACTTAACAAGCTGGGTAAAATTCCAAACAAAACATCGTGGGATAGTTTTAGTTACGCACTAATGATGGGACACAATGTTGAATGTCATATTGTTGCTGTACAACGTGCTCAGCAATTAATGGACATTGAATGTGAACGGTTCAAACCAGACTGGAGAATAAAAGGTGTTGAGGGTAAAAAAGAAAAAGAATATAGCGATTGGGTTCCAAACAAAATATTATATTTTTCTACATTCATTGAAGAATTATTCAACACTAAGAATAAAGCAGAAGCATTTGATATGATTGACTCTGCACAATTATTCTTAAAGAGTCTAGAAGGTGCTAGACTACAGGGAGGTCCTGCAGACAACGTGTTTAACTCTTTATACACTATTGAAGATTTAGCGCCTGTAAGAATTGGTCCAGACGGGTTGCCGTTGTTTGATCAACAAGACGACGATAATTTACGTTCGTTAGAGGAAGATATCAATAAGGAATAATTATGTACGAGAATAAAATTAAACATTTGGAAGAAGCACATCGTGTTTTGGATCAAAAAATTGATACTCTAGAAAAGAATGGCTTATTTGAAGATATTAAAATGCAAGAATTGAAGAAACAGAGGTTGCTTTTCAGAGACGAACTTGCTATACTAAGACGTAAGCAATGGGAACATGATCACGAAACTGTCGACTTTGATGACGAACGATGAAAAAATATATTCTAACACAGACTCAAATTAAAACATTAGCAGACATTGCTAAACGTTTTCCAGAGATTCCTCAATTTGAAATTGTTGAGGAAAGTTCTAGTGGCATTGGGTCTACCACAACAGTTCATTTTGAACTGTTGGGCAAGGAAGTTAAAGTTGACAACACTGATGTGAGTAACTGGTAATGAGTGACGAATTTGGCAGGTACGATGCTTTTACTAAACAGATGGAAGCACGTTTTCCAAAAATGTTTGCAGAACCCTACGGAGGCTTTGCAGTAGGTCCTGGATGGTGGTCCATCATTGAACTACTGTGTAGTAATATTCAACATTACATTGATTGGAAGAACAAGCAGTCAGAGGTTGTATCACAAGTAACCGTGGCACAGATTAAAGAAAAGTTCGGCGGCCTACGTTTCTACTACAGTGGTGGTGATGATGCCATTGACGGTATGGTGCGTATGGCAGAAAGCTGGGCGGCACATAGTTGTGAAGAATGTGGTGCACCGGGCAAAAGCCGAGGAGGAGGTTGGATTCGTACGTTATGTGATACACATGAAGCAGAGCGTCAACAACATATGAAAGAAAGGTTGGTAGAATGAAAAGAAATTACGAATCAGGCATAGCAGACAGCATTACATTCTTTACAGGGGTAGAGATTGAGCACACTCCTGCATATGGTATGAAAACTTTATTTGTAACAGGGGTACACGATGCCTATGTAATCATGGAACTTGCTCGCAATCATCAATGTAAACATATCTACTTTGGTGCTAATCAAAGTTTTCCTAAACTAGAATTCAACAATGCTGAACAATGGCGTCTGTGGGAAGACATGATCTATGTCTGCCTAGATGCAGACGATGAATTTTGGTGTACACTGGATCTAGACCTAGCACAAGTAGAAGGTCTGATTGAAAGCGGCCTTGTTGAGAAGCGTCAGTTTATTCCGCAGATTTCGGTTAAACTGCCCTATTTACAACAGCTGGGGTATAATGCTACAATAAAGATAGACGACAAAGATTTTAAAGCAACTAATCCTGGAGTGTGGTGTCATAACCTCCACGACCTACTTGGTAGAGATCGTTTTACCAGTTGGGATCAATATGGCAAAGATGAGATTATCAAATAATGGGAACAAGCCAGTATGCCTCAACCGCAAAGTCAGTTAATCGATTGCAACGTGCAATGAATAACTCCTCTTCATTGAATAGATCAACAAGACAATATGTAGAAAAATCTCCTATGAAATTAACATTTAAACAAAGAATTCGAAACTGGATAATGGATGATAGCGACGATTACAGTGGAAATGTTATTAGCGTTGACCGCGATGGTCCCAACATTCAGTCACAGGGATTTCGATTAAATGTTTACGGTGCAGCTGGTGGAACTATTGTTGAAACCACCAAGTATGATCGTCAAAAGGATGATCATCGACACAGTCTACACGTGATCACCGACGACAAAGAGCTCGGAGAAGAGCTAGCAAAAATTATCACAATGGAAAGTTTGAGATGATTACTCCCACCGAAACACTTATTCTTAATATTATACGGCATCACTTACTTGGTAGACAATTGCCAAGTAATTTCGGAGGCGATGCTGGAAGAGCTTGTGAAAATTTATTAGAAGATGACGTTGGCATTTCTATTAACAGAGGATTTGGATGTGATATTCCTGAAATTGATTGGGAAGTTAAATGCCGTAAAGGCACAGCAACCAGTGCGCAAACAGTTACAACGATGAGACCTGAAGATATTATTTCAACACCTTATCCACTTTCACCGGTATACAACAAGATTCGAAAACAATTAAGGTTTACAACTAATGACAATGATGTTATCATTGCTATAGACTTATGTGACTTTGATCAGCCGCAGATTCAGGATTTGCTTAAAGCAGCCTACGAACACGCTAGGAAACTACTTACTGAAAATCCTCATTTAGAGTATACTCCTTATAGTGGCTACTGGGGATATTTTGAAAAAACTAAAAAAGATCGACCCGAACTGGATTTTAGATTAGCAGACGGCCAAATGGAAGACTTGCTTGGGATGACAAAATCAACTTTTAAGGACATATTTGCATATGGTAATTAAACAAGACATTCGCCCTAACAAAATGATATGGGTTACCTTTCGAAAAGAAGGCATTCACTGCTATCCAGCAGCCGCAACAGATCCTAATTTGGCAACAGGAGATTATTATGACGTATCGTTTCTTGGCACTCCTCATCGCCATATATTTCACTTTCGTGTATGGCTCGGAGTTACTCATAACGACAGAGATGTGGAATTCATTCAATTCAAGCGGTGGCTTGAACAACTGTATTCTAGCGCACAAAATATTTTGTCGCTAGATCACAAGAGTTGCGAAATGATGTCGGACGAATTGTATGACACTATTTCACAAAAGTATCCCAACCGTGAGGTTTGGATTGAAGTCTCCGAAGACGGAGAAAATGGTTCATTTATTAAGTATTAATAGGAAAAGCTACAATGGCTAAAAATTATAAAAACGTTTCATATTTCGAAGATCGGCCAGACATTGTTAAGGTGTTTGACGACTTAGAAAAGTTTAAAGACTTCTGTCGCTTTGAACTGTGTGATTTTAATGAGGCCGATCTCTACAACAGAGATAGTCAAGTGTGGAATAATTATTATTATAGCACACGCCCACGTAAGCCACGTGGTGAGTATAACAACAATCGCGGCGAATACAATCGCAGTGGCAACAACAACTTCCGTCAGCGCAATGACAATTTTTCTCGTTGATCTAGAATCAGTTGAGACTAGGTACACGGGTCAATGGAAGACTCATGTACCTGCACTACTACGAAAGGCTGGCCACGATGTCAACATTATATCAGGTCCTACGGATATTCCTAGTGCTACCACTCCTGGAGCATTTCTCAACTTTGGCGGCACAAACATCTACAAGGCTCGGCAGGTTGAGCAGATGGGTCGTTTATTTTGCAACGGAAGCGTTCGCGCCAATGATCACTTCGTATTTACTGATGCTTGGCATCCTGGTATCATCAATCTCAAGTACATGAGTGAGTTGTTGGGTATTCCAATAACAACACATGGTCTATGGCATGCTGGTTCGTATGACCCTCAAGACTTCCTAGGTCGTCTTGTTGGCAATAAGCCTTGGGTACGCAATGCAGAGAAATCATTCTTTTCTGCATTTGATCACAACTACTTTGCCACTGACTTTCATATAGAGATGTTTAACAGAGAACTATTAAACAATGGGTATAGTGTAGAAAATCCTTGGTATGAAGAAGAACTTAAAGAAATCTTAAACGGAGAGTATCCTAAGTTTGTGCGTACAGGATGGCCCATGGAATATATGCAGGATACGTTGGAAAACTATTGGACTACTCCCAAGCGTGATTTAATTTTGTTTCCGCATCGTATTGCTCCTGAGAAGCAAGTTGATATCTTCCGAGACTTGGCCACACACTTGCCTCAATATGAATTTGTAGTTTGCCAAGATACACCATTAGACAAACATGAATATCACAAATTGCTAGGTCGTGCTAAAATGGTGTTCAGTGCAAATCTACAAGAGACTCTTGGCATTAGCTGGTACGAAGGTGCTATAGTAGGTGCTATCCCTATGGTGCCGGATAGATTAAGCTACAGCGAGATGGCATTTGATACATTCAAATATCCAAGCGAGTGGACCGAAAGCTATAGTGCATACGAGGCACATAGGCCAGAAGTTTGTGCTAAGATTATTCAGTATATGAATAATTACGAAAAATTCTTACCTAGCCTAAATAAACAGGTAGATGTACTAAAAGAAAACTTTTTTAGTTGCAATAAACTATTAGAGATGTTAAAATAATATAATAAATGCCATCCTCGGCTCTAACTCGGAGAAATAAAATTGACAAATAAAGAAACAGGCCTAGACGCAATGGCAGGCGATGGCGGATACCGAGAAGGCACATTGGCAGGTGCAATCCGCATGAGAATGAGACGTGAAGGAAAACGTTTTTGGGCAGGTGACAACATTAGCGATTATGTCACTGACTCTCACAAGGCCAAATTAATCGAAGAAGCAACACCAGCATTTGAACAAGTGCTAGATTGTTTGTTAATAGATCGTGAAACTGATCCTAACTCGAAAGGCACGGCACGTAGACTGGCCAAGATGTACTTTAACGAAATAATGGCAGGAAGATATGAATCAGCACCAGATGCAACAGCTTTTCCAAATGATTCAGCCGACCGTTACGAAGGTATGCTTGTGGTACGTAGTGAGCTACGAAGTATGTGTTCTCATCACCACCAGCCTGTATCTGGGGTTGCCTACATCGGTATCATTGCCGCTAATAAACTTATTGGTCTCAGCAAGTATACCAGAATAGCACAGTGGTGTGCTCGTCGTGGCACTCTACAAGAAGAACTCTGCAATGATATTGCTCGCGAAATCAGCCGAGCAACTGAATCAGAAAACGTAGCAGTTTATGTGCAGGCCATTCATGGGTGTTGCGAAAATCGTGGCATTATGGCACACAGTAGTTTAACACAGACTACGGTACTCAAAGGATCATTCAAAGACGATCCTCATACAAAGAAAGAGTTCTTTGATAACATCAAACTACAACAAGAGTTTGCACCACGATGAGATACATTACCAACAAGTTTGATAGCGTTCGCTTGCCAGTTGAAGAGGGCTTGTTGGAATGGTTGCAGGCTCAATACCCTGCATCAAAATATCATATTAAAGAGGCCTAACATGAATTCAGTAGACATGGCTAACAATTTAATCTTTAGAGCAAAGAACTTAACTGAGTTTGTTGTTACTACAGAAGTACCAGAAAATTTTAGATTTAATGGTGTTGTTCCTTTTGATATGAGCATTGTTGATAGCCAAATTAAAGCCAAGGTCTGGGCCGTAGATTTTAACGAGGCTGCGCATAGACTAAATGAATTTTTGGAGGCCTGCAAATGAAATGGTTTCTAGATTTTTTAGAAAGATTAGAACGTAAAAGAATCATAATGGATCGTGTAAACGATCAACCATATCTTGAAAGATATTATGTCTTTCTAAAAGATAGAAATTGGTTTCCGTTTAATGTGTTTATTCACAAGTTTCTTAAATCGGATCCGGATGATGTTCATGATCATCCTTGGCCATATGCAACACTAATACTAAAAGGTGGATATTTTGAATGGACTCCTCAATTTGACAAACAGGGTCGTAAATTTAATGAAATATGTAAATGGCGAGGGCCCGGCCATTTTCGTGTATGTGGGGCTAACTCTTATCATCGTATTGAGCTTGATCCTAACATAACAGCATGGACCATGTTTATGCCCGGTCCCCAGAAGCGTGAATGGGGGTTTTTAGTAAATAACAGGTGGATTCATAATGAAACTTATCTATCTGAAAGGGCTAAAAATGCAAAAAGTTAATATGGGTGAAAAATGGCGTAGCGGCGACTTTGAAACTTTTCAAGTTATTGACACAGTTGTAATAGAAGATCAAACTTGGATACATTATAAACGTATTAAAGACAGTCTCGAGTATTCGTGTCTAGAAGAAAGTTTTATACATAGATTTTCTCGAGATACATCAAATGAACGTTATTAATTTAACCTGGAATTCACAGACTAATAATTGGTGGAATGAAAGTTGTGCCTTGATAATAGAACATTTTGGATTGCCGGGGTATCGATACACCACAGAAGTTTCTGCAGACTATATGAAATTTTTTTTCAAATCAGCAGAAGATAAACTCATGTGTGCAATATTACTCAGTGATAGACTATAATGAAATATCTAGTGGGGTTTGCAATAGGATTTTTAATGTGGGTAGTAATACTCAGTCTAACTCCAATGCCTGAATATAGAATATACGATTGCGGCATGTCTGAATGGCATCCTGATATTCCTCTAGAAGTAAAAAAACAATGTCGAGAACTCAAACACCAACAATGGAAAAAAGATAATGAAGGAAAAGTTCAAACAAACCTACATGAAGACCGCAAAGATATTCGCGGAACTTAGTCAAGCACGTAGATTGCACGTAGGTGCTATTGTGGTCAAGGATGATAGAATTATTTCAATTGGCTACAATGGTATGCCGGCTGGTTGGGATAACGATTGTGAGCACAAAGAGTATATGAGTGGTAGTGCTGGAGGTTGGTTAAGTCCCGAAGAGATTTATGAACAATGGCCATTTGAAGAAGAGGATATTGATCCCGATCTAGGATATGCTAGAAGATATGCCTTAAAAACTAAACCAGAAGTACTTCATGCCGAATCAAATGCTATTGCAAAATTGGCGAAGTCTAATGACAGTGGTAATGGGGCTGATATTTTTATTACTCATGCCCCTTGTATTGAATGCGCCAAACTTATATATCAGTCTGGCATAAATGGTGTCTACTATGGTGAAAACTATAGAGATGATTCAGGAATCAAGTTCCTTAAAAAATCAGGAGTTAACATTGAAAAATTGGACAATTGAACTACAAGACGATCCCGAAACAGGTGACTTGATATTGCCTTTCCCTGAAGATATGCTCAAAGAAACGGGATGGAAAGAAGGTGATGAGTTAGACTGGAAAGATAATCAAAATGGCTCTTGGTCTTTGACAAAAAGAGTGTATACTAGTAGTATGAATAATAAAGAAAAAGAAATTCTAGACATTACTCAAGAGGAATGTGCAGAAGTAATTGTTGCTATTAGCAAGATAAGTCGATTTGGTTTAGATAATGTCAAACCTGGTAAGCCACTTACTAACAGACAACATCTAGCAGAAGAGCTAGGAGATTTACAGGCCATGATCGATCTTTGTATCGATCACAATCTAGTAGACAAAGAAGAAGTGATTGTTGCAGCAGGTAACAAAATTGCTAAATTAAAAAAATGGTCAAATATATTTGAAAGTGGGAGTGAACATGAGCAAGATTAAGATAGCGGAACTATTCTACAGCATACAAGGTGAGGGTAGATATATGGGTGTCCCAAGTGTGTTTCTACGTACATTTGGTTGCAATTTTACTTGCAGTGGCTTTGGTATGCCTCGTGGTGAATTGAGTATGGAGGCCGCTGGTATCGCAGCCACACATTCATTGATTACACCTTTTCAAAAGTATGAAGAGCTTCCTTTAGTAAGTACAGGGTGCGACAGTTATGCAAGTTGGATGCCCGAGTTTAAAGAACTTAGTCCAATGCTCACAAGCGAAGCAATTGCAGATCGCATTATGGAAATTCTTCCACAGGATCATTGGGAATACGAACATTTGGTTATCACAGGCGGTGAGCCATTGTTGGGTTGGCAACGTGCTTATCCAGACTTGATCAATAACACTAAGATGCGTGGCCTAAAAGAGATTACATTCGAAACGAACGGTACTCAGAAACTTACTCCGGAGTTTAAAGAATACTTGAGAAAATGGAATAGTGTAGTGGGCAGAGAACTTACATTCTCAGTAAGTGCTAAACTTCCAGCAAGTGGTGAGACATGGGAAGAAGCTATTTGTCCAGAAATTGTGTGTGAGTACGAACAAGTAGGCACAGCTTATCTTAAATTTGTAGTGGCAACAGAACAAGATATTGCAGACGCAGAATGTGCTGTAGGTGCATTTCGAACAGCAGGATTTAAAGGACACGTTTACCTAATGCCAGTGGGTGGTGTAGAAAGTGTTTATACACTCAACGCAAAGAATGTGGCACTGGCAGCTATGAAACGTGGATGGCGTTACAGTGATAGACTTCAAGTGCCATTGTTTAAAAATGAATGGGGTACATGATGAGACGATTTGTAGAAAAATTATTTGGTATTGACAAGATAAAAGCTGAAACTGCGGCAGCAGTACAGTTAGCAGAAGAGTCAACAAAGATTGCCAAAGATGCAGTTGCGGCTGCGGAACGTGCTAAAGAAGCAGAAGAAACTGCTAAACTATCACCAAAAGATCGTGCTACCAAATTAAAAGAACCCTGGGTAGGGGTGCTTAATACTCACATCAACAAAGATAACATACGTAATGGCTTTTTTGAGCTTGACTGGAACGAGCACTTTGTGTTAAAATTAAAGCAAGAGGGATATGGTTTTGACGGTGACAAGGACGAAGAAATTGTAGATCGTTGGTTCCGTGAACTGTGTGCTAATGTGGTGGTTGATGGTGATTTTGGTGGCGCTGTAAATACTGGCGTTATTGATATCAATTCTGTTAGAAAAAAGAATCTATGACATATATTTTAGTTGATACTGCAAACACTTTCTTTCGTGCAAGACACGTTATCAACGGTGATGCTGACATTAAGTTAGGCATGGCTTTTCACATTACACTAAACAGCATTAAAAAAGCCTGGCAAGATTTTAGCGGAACCCACGTAGTGTTCTGCCTCGAGGGGCGCAGTTGGCGTAAAGATCATTACAAGCCTTACAAGGCACAACGAGCTGCTAGTCGTGCCGCACATACAGAACGCGAAGCAGAAGAAGAACGAGTATTTTGGGAAGCATTTGACACATTCAAAGAGTTTGTAACAGAAAAAACTAACTGCACAGTGTTACAAAATTCACGCCTAGAAGCAGACGATCTTATTGCTGGATGGATACAGACACATCCAAACGACAATCACGTGATTATCAGCACTGACACAGATTTTGTACAACTGATTGCCCCTAACGTAAAACAATTTAATGGTGTTATGGAAACCACTATCACACATGAAGGTATATTTGATGCAAAAGGTAAGAGAGTCATTGATAAAAAAACTCAAGAGCCAAAAGTCATTCCAGACCCCCAGTGGTTACTCTTTGAGAAGTGTATGCGAGGCGATACCTCAGACAACGTGTTCTCTGCATATCCAGGAGTACGGGAAAAAGGCACAAAGAATAAGGTTGGTCTCCGTGAGGCCTACGGTGACCGAGACTCAAAAGGCTATGCGTGGAATAATCTCATGCTTCAGCGTTGGTCCGACCACGAAGGTAAAGAACATCGTGTGCTAGATGACTACGAACGTAATCGTATTTTAATTGATCTCTCTGCGCAGCCCGAAGAAATTAAAACTATCATTACAGAAACAATTGCTGTGGCCACAGGTGCAAATAAAAATATCAGTCAAGTTGGAATTAGATTAATGAAATTCTGCAATCTTTATGATCTTAAAAAGATTGCAGATCAGGCGCAGGCCTATGCAGAACCACTAAATGCGAGATATATATTATGACAGACTTACACGCTAAACCAATTATAGAAAACAAATTCTGGATTGTAGAAAAAGATGGAACAAAATTTGCCACTCTTAGAAAAAACGAAGATAATAGATTTGTTATGAGCAACGAATTAGGCGTAAAAATCTACGACACAAAAGAAAGCCTTACTAGACAATTTGGTAAAAATTTCTTTGTAGCTAAAATTATCAAAGAGGCCAACGATGCATTACCTAACGAAGTTCACGGTTATGCCACAAGTGCCGAGCCGCATAATGCAATGTATGATATAAAAAGAAAGTTACCGTTGTTTACAAAAAGCGGCGATAGCAAGAGTTTGTACTGTGCAGGCTTTTATGTGATACGGTTTGATAAAGGATGGGTAAAAAGTTTTTGCCCAAAATTAATAACATTACAAAGATACGAGTATCAAGGTCCATTTCAGTCCGAAGTTGAAATGAAACAGGTTTTGGCCAATGTCTCCAAATAACATACCAAATACCTTACCAGGTGTTGAAAGACTTATTCAGCGTATAGCAGTTGCAGAACGTGGTCAGCAAAAAGATATAAGATTAACAATTCAAGAAGCAAGAGAGCTTACCCAAGAATTGGCTGTGATGACTGCTAAATTAGGAAAAACTGTTCAGGAAATACACGCAATGCTGGTGGAAATACGTGAATCTACTACCAACATCAATGTTAAATTTGATGGTGGCAACTTTACTTAGACATAAATATATACGTGCTTTATAATAACACGTATAGATATGAGTCGACCTAAACCCAAAGTTATTCTTGAATATACCAACAAGGAAACCTACAAAGTTGAGCAAATTCTCGACAGTGATGCCATCTGGGCTGTGTTTTACAAAGACCAGCCTTTTAATTTAAAAAGCGGCAGTATGGTATCCAGTTATCCTGGACCCAAGTACAAAAAGGTCAGCTTTAGTAATCCGGGACACGCAAGAAATTTAGCCAAGAAACTCAACAAACTGTTTAAGACCACAGACTTTGCAGTGTTTAAATTGAATGCCGGAGAACGAGTAGACTAAATGGATTTAAAGGATACCTATACTTCGGTATTCCTCAAAGCCGCGGGTCAACCCTTTGATGAGAATATCATAAAAAAATTCCGCAGCGCCTGGTGGCAAAATGTTAGGGGTAAGGATCACGGCGGTCTAAGACTTACAGATCAAGGTCTAGAATTTATAGAAACCTATTCTCAAATCAAAACATATAAAGTTGAAATATTGAAAGAAATTAGTATAACTCCTCAGATACTAGTTTGGTTAGATCAATTTATTGAATCTCCGTATCACCTAACCAAGAAACACATTATTGTTTTGAAAGAAAAATCTGCATTTGAATTATATCTGTTTCACGGAGATGTAAGAAAAATGGGTTATGCCAAAGCAATGCATCAAAGGCTTAGCCAAGAATCCTGAACAATTTATTTGTTATCTATAAATATTTTCACAATGATCGAATATAATCCTTTAGAAATTTTGAAAAAAAGATCGCTTCAAGTGATGCCCCCACATTTTGGAAAAATTAAACTTGCAGATATAAATTTTCTTACACACGAAATTGAAGACTGGATTCGAATCAAATTAAAAGGTAGATATGCTGTCGTGAAACTTTCAAGTATAGAAAACGATAGCAAATTGAAATCTGCAATGTTTGCAGGATTTGAAGATCATAAAGAACTAACATATTTTATGTTAGCATGCCCATATCTAAGGAGAAACTAATGGACCAAGAAGTAACAACAAAAGCCCCAGAGCAAGAGCAAACTCAACAATCACCGAGTGCTGCAAGTGCCGACCTTAATCTCAGCGATCTAGCTTCGTTGCGCAGTATTCTAGAAGTTGCCAGTAGTCGAGGTGCGTTCAAGGCTGCAGAATTAGAAGCAGTAGGTAAGGCTTACAACAAGTTAAATACCTTTCTAGAATCTGTTGCAGCCAAAAAGGAATAATATGAAAAATCTCAAACACGTAGGTAAGATAAAAAACACAGGATCAAAAGTTCTTGTGGTTTTTAGAACGTTACCCGGTGAGTCAAATATGGCATTGGTTGTACAAACATCTCCGTTGCCAGACCAATACCACAATGCAATTATTGATCTTGTGGATCAAGATGTTGCACAGGATGCATGGGAATTTGGAGAAATACTTTTTACTCGCCCATTCCCTGATGGACGTCCTATGTTACAGGCGCTACAGGCAGATAATCGTATGATAAAAGTGGCCACTGATAGTATTATCATGACCCCTACTCCAAATTCAGAGATTTCACTGCATGAACTGAATTCATTTATTGCAGAACAAAAAAATTGCGCAATAGATGACTTGTACACATTTACCAAAGGTGCTCCTGTTAAAAAAGAATCTGCAACACCAGTTCAAGACACTGCTAGTGTAGCTGCCTCAACCAATGAAGTACTTACTGATCGTGATATAGCTCGTAATTTTAGAAGTCAAGCAGATGCCATGTACAAAGAAGCAGCTAGACTGAGAAAACAAGCAGACGATTTAGATCCGCCAGCAAAGAAAGCTACCAAATCTAAAGAAACTGAAAGTGCCTAAACATTTATTTAGGCCACCCAGTCATTTGATTAAAGAATGGCCGGAAGTTTTTGAAGATATGTATATGAACACCATGCCGGTGGCATATTTAAAAAGCGTCCGGTTAGAATTTAACAATGGTAGGATATGGGAAATAGATATTCAAGAGCAACTTGGTAATGCAACTAATGATATTGTTGCTGAAAAACTCTTGGATACATTTCAAGAATACAAAGAAGAAATTACCAAAGTTGATTTTGCTATAGATATACAACGGCTAAAACAAGATATAACTGACAAAACTAACAAACTGCTTTAGACGGTTTGTTATGGTAATTGTTTACAAGCGTTATAAAATTCCATAAGTTCTGGAAATGTGTTTTTAAAGTTTGTGCCTCTACGGCGATCATGCTCATCAACAAATTTAACAAAGTCTTTTCTAAATTGTTCTTTTTCTGGGTATCCGTTTTTTATCTTAGATTCAAATACAGTAAGTACACGCTGTAATTTTTCTACCTCGCTTATAAAAAATCCCATACGATCTTCTTCATTTTTATCGATGTTGTCTTTCATAAAATCAATCTGTATTTGTATCTTAGTGATAAACTCCTCCGATAATAATCCCACAACTTGATGAGAAGGATAATTTAGATAGGGGATATCTATGTACACAGAATGATTGTTGTTTATCCGAGGACTACAATGTTTTCTTTTCAAGACTAAAATATCTTCTAAGAACTGTTGATAACTGATTACACTAAGTAAATTGTAAGTACTCATGATATGAATTTGTGAGTCTGGAACAGAGCTAAGATAACGATCGCAATTTGATAACCATTGTTTATAATCCATGCCGTAACGTATGTACTCGGCTTGAGCTCCATATGCCTCACAGCTGGTGTAAACCATTATGTTCTTAACAGCTTTCACTGTTTGTATTTTCTGAATTTTTTCAATAAACTCATCCATTAGCTTTTCTGGAACACATAGATTGCTGTTTATGCCTAGCTCTAGTTCCGGATTTGGATGTTCTATAATATAGTCTAATACTCTAAAGGTATGTTTAGTCATTAACGGTTCACCACCGGTAATTCTAAATGTATGAAGAGTAGGGTAAAGTTCAGGCCACCATTGCCAAAATGCTTCTACATATGGATTTAGATCACGCTCCAAAAAAGGCATCTTGTTCTGTGTCTTAATCCATTCTATATTGTTAAATTTCTGACTAGTAGGATATGCTCCAAACTTTTCAATTTCTTCCATCCATTTGCTACTGACATCTGGGCTACAATAACTACATTTAAAATTACATACATTGCTGAAACTAATTTCTAAATAGCTTGGATTAACATGATTCAGTCCTTGTAGATCAGAAATCCTATCCTTACTCCACGGTTCATAACTCTTTAACACTCTATCACTGAGCACATCACCGCGATCTTCTACTTGCCAGCAATATTCACATTCTGTAGGACGTTTGCCGTTGAGCATATCTAAACGCTGTTCAATTTTAAAAGACGTGTTATGTAACGCACTAGGACTGCGTTTGATTTCTTCTAAGGGTATTAGATGTGTTCTTGGATGATGACAACTATGAGTATGACCCGACCCTAAGTGAATAGTAACCTGACTCCACTTGGCTACACAATAGCTAGGACTGATAGAGTCAAGAATTTTTTCTTTAAAATCTATTCTTTTTTGACGCCATTTCATATGATTATTTAACTTCTGGTTGAGATTTATTTTTTTGTTTGTTGTTCATAATATTCTTTTAACCAATCAAAATCATTAATCTTTTTTAGTGCTTCTAAATTGTCTTTATTTGCACTGCCATATTCTTTACCCGCTATTGCTCCGGCAATAGCTTCTTGTCCAAACGGTCGATCAGCACCTAACGTACACCATACATCGAGTCTATGCAACGTTTCTTCACTTTTTTGTCTATCAATAATTTTACTAGATAATTTACAACATTCTCTAAAGGCTGATTTCCAAGTGTTAAACGAATCAGTGTTAAATGCTGTGATGTTTGATATAGACTTAACTGCTCTAAATTTACTAGATATACTAGTTGTCATGTCTGGCTTAGATACATCCATACCTATAGCCATTGAAGTCGGTAATAATTTAACTCCTCCATACCCGTAGACTAGATCATTGACGGGATTTTTACTGCGCCAAACGTATACAATATCTTGTTCGTAGGCAGATACCTTGTGATCAAAATTAAAATCTTCAACAATTTCAGCATCGCCGTCAACCACCCAAAACATACAGGTTTTTGCTAGTTTGGCGGCAGCTATGTGAGCTTGATGTATACCTTTAATTCCATGCACTCTTTTGGCTCTTGGAAATTTTAATTTTAAATTAACAAAATTAGCATCAGCTGTTGGCTCATTATAACTGATAAACACTATATCATATGGTTCAGCGTTCTTTGGTTTGCTAGCAACTATATCTATTTTTTTATGATTTATATAAAATCTTTTTTCAAGTTCTTTGTTACTTACGCCTGAATGTTTTGAGAATAATGCTACACCATCAAAATGATCTGCATTTTTAAAAACATGAATATATTTTTCATCCCATTTTGTAACAATATAACCAAAATCAAAATCATCTAAAATAATCACATCATCCCAAACTACCCAAAATAATTTAGTGAATGCTCTGTTGACAATATCTGAGAAATTTTTTATATTTTCAATTTTTTGAGATAATGGAAATCTTTTGTTAAAAGATAGCCAATCATCGTCATCAATGGAGTTTTTGCTTACATAAAAAATATCGTAGATCATTTTAGATAGGTGTTTGTTAAATTTATTGTTTCGTTATACAAGTCTAAGGTATACTTGCTTTGTTTGGGATCTAGATAAGGATAATCAAACCCTAACCCGTTCTTGATGCGGTATCCTAAATCCTGTATATCGTGTTCAAGATTACTGTGATTTATATTTTGCTCATAGACATTTCTTAGTATTTCAAAGTCACGTACATCAACATAATTCCAATCTGTACAGTTAGTCATCCATTGTCCTAGTCTCGCTCCGTGGATAGCATATAACCCGTTTTCTTCGTGGGCTCCGACTGTGCTCCATATCTTTAGTCTATGTAAGTTGTGCCACCATACTCGTTCTTTTATCTCGTCGGCCGGAATACGTACTCCGTCTAACAAGGTCATTTTCACCCCTTCGCGGAATCCTGCTCTCCATGCCTGAAAAGGTGAGCCTGTGATAACCGTTTCACTATAGCATTCTTTGAATTGTTGATATCCATGCTCCCAACAAAAATCTACCTGACCACGATCACTGTCTGAGTTTTCGTGTGTTTTCATATTTAGGATGAAATCTTTACGCCAAATTTTAAGTCCGCCATTGCCATATCGTAATCCATTGATTTTATTACGTGCTAACCAGCTGACTACTTGTAAATTTTTTTGATCAGGATCAAACTCTGTGTTAAAAAATTTTGTGTCAACGATGTTGTCTGCATCTACAGTAATAACCCAATCTGTTTCTGATTGTCTTGCAGCTTCTTTATGTGCTTCGTCGCTGCCTTTTATTCCGTGTACTCTTTTAGCCCAAGGAACTTTGTTGCATAGATCTGCATAATGCAGATCTGCATTAGGCTCATCATAGCTTAAAAATACAATATCTAATTCTATGATTTTCATATTTTTTCAAAAACATAATTTTTTAATATTCTTCTTGTAAAAATACTAAATCGATTGTGGGAGCCTGTGTAGATAAACTCTTTGGAACTTTCTTCTAAATCTTTTAGTTGAAACGCTATTATCTGGAAAAGATTATGTGGATCATTATAGGCTGTGATGAAAAACTGCATTTCAGTGTTGCCTGCCCATTGAATCTTTCTAGTCTTAATCGAACTATGCAAAACAAAAATTATTTTATTTTCTAATTCATTGTATTGAATTATAACATCATTTTTTTGATTGCCTACATATTTTTTATCAATTACTCGGTGCAGCACATCGTCAATTTTGACAAGACTGTGTTTGGTAACAATTTCAACTGTTTCAGAATCTATATCTACAAAACAAAAACTCATTTGAATTATTCCGTTATGTATATCTTCTGCTAGCTCTCTATCAATTTTTATTTTATATTGTTTATCATGAGCAGCAGGATCGGGATAAATTCCAGTGACTTCACCAGTAGTAGGTTCAAAAATTGCCCAGTATTCTACCTGTGGTGCAATATACTGCTGTAACCAACTGTCAAAATCAATTATTTCTTCCATAATATTTCCTCTAGAATGCTGATGATTTCGTCGGTTACGTAATTTTTTTCGTTGTAATGAACAATATCTTGTTGCTGATAATTTCCAATTTTTAATTTACCTTGCAGATCAAAATAAAATCCAACATGATCAGAAACTTTGTCGGCAGGCCAAGGCCAATTTTGTATCATTGGTTTTAGATGTACTACCCTAGGAAATTCTAAATCATAACTGATATCATCTTGAATGTCTAAAATTTTTGCAGCTAAACTAAATGCTTCGTCGGTACCTACCACTTTTGGAAGATAATTTCCTAAGAATAGATTTTTAAATTCATTAGGATTTTTTAAAATATGTCTACCTAATGAAAAGAATTCTTCGGATAATTTAGAATCTTTTTTAAAGAATGTGTAAAAAGAATATAAATTGGGGAGATCGTTATGTTCAAATGTTTTTCTATAATATGAATCTTTTACAGTCTCTCCGCGATAAGTATATGCCTTGTTGGGAATATATAATTCAGAGTTCTCAATAAAGTACTTAACCCAATGACTGTAGTCTCTAAAAAACAACATGTCTGCATCTAAGCATATGGTGTGATCCCAAGGGCTTAGTTTATCCATCCAACTTCGACCATCCCAAAAAGTTTCTTGATTCCATTCAATAACGTTATTAAACACCCAAGGACTTTTTAGTTTTTCAACATCTTTAATATTATCGGTTACCAATGCTACTTTGTCAAATCCTTTTCGCTGAGTATTTTTAATGCTTAGTGCTAAAGCATAGGCCAATTTCAAATAGTCAACTGAATCGTTTTTAGAAACTACAATGAGGTATCCAAAAGTCATAATATCTCCAAAAATTCTTTTGCATTTCTAATTATACTTTGTTTGTTCATTACATGGACGTCTAGATCTTTAATGGATGCAATGACCACTTGATCTTCACTCATATTGTCATTTAGGTAAACACGCAATTGATTTTTACCAACAGAATGAATTAGATCTTTATCTAACAGTGTTAATATCGGAGGGAGATTTTCAGCTCCGGTATCGAATCCATTAAGCATATGTTTTGCTATGCTAAAAGCAATGTCATTTCTGTATTGTTTAGGATTAAATCTAAATAAATCTGCAAAATAATTATAATTTGTACGAATAACATCTACTAGATCAAAAAATATTTTAGATTCATTGTTTTTAGTAAACATCACTGTGGTTGCCCAGTATAACGGAATTCCGGTTTCAGAAACCCAAGAATCCAAAATACCTTTTCTATCTCCCCTAACATCTTGCATAGCCGGAGATAGCATTACATTTGAATTAACATCCCAATACTCATTAAGCCTGTTAGACATTATTAAAAAATCACTGTCTATTAACAATGTTCTATCATATGGAGTAAGATCCCAAACTGAGGCTCTATTTGAATTTATAAAAGGAACTGTTTTAGAAGTGTATCCATCGTTGAGTACTCGAATATTTTGAGTAACAGGTTTTTCAATTTCTATAATTTTATCAAAAATTTCTTGAGAAAGATCATAGATATTGGAAGTTTGCATCCATTCTACTGTAGACTTGTCAACTACTAAAGATACTGGAACTTGCAGATTTGTTTTTGCAAACTTTGCAGATACCAAAGACATTAAAGCATAATCAATATCTCTACTGTTGTGTGCAAATATTAATATTCCGTTTTTCATAAATCTACTAATTTTTCAACTGTTCTACTTTTTTTAATTTTTTCATATTCGCTCATATATTCAAAGCTAGCTGAAAAATATCTATCAAAAATTTCATCTCGAAATTTTACTAAGTCGTCAATGAGTACAGGATTTTCGTTGGCATCAATTAATGGGATACCAGATACTCTACCCTGATCAATACATAATTGAACAAAAGAAATTAGAGAGTGGTCGATGTGAAAAATGCCGCCGGCGGCACCATAGGTTAATTTAGCTTGTAGTTTTTCTTTTAGAAGCCTTCTTTGTATTGCAAGTGTTTGGCGATACTTGGAAAAATCCAATGCAGTTTGTAAACGGTCGTCCATAATCATCCTCAGTTATAGTAGCATATTATTTATATGCTGCTGTGATTGATGAAAAATTATGTTCCGCCGATTGCGGTGATTGAATATGTAGGTCTAGTAATAGTAAAGGTTCCAGATGGAACTAAAGATCCTGTGGCTCTTTTTTCAGTAACTGTTACTGTTAATGTTCCGTCAACAACGTCGTCGGGGCCCGGAGCACCTGGATCAGTATAATTGTCAACAAATCTAACTCGAATAAACACAGTGGTAGCTGTACCAGCAGAATTATCTGCAACATCACACTTGGCATCTAAATTATAACTATTTGATGCATATGGAGCAGATGAAGATAATGTATAGAAATTTTGATAAGAGTTGGTTAATTTGTAAAAATTTTGACCGTTCATTGGACTAAATCCAGCAGATGGCGTTTGACTGCCAAATGACTGCATTCCAGCAGCTGTGGTTAAATTAGACCAATCACTATTTTGAGCAGTAGCAGCTCCGTTGATTCGTGAAGATTGTATTCTAATCTGTCCGCCGCTGTTGAAAAACCAACGGCATAAATTGGCATTGGCAAAAGTTGCTGTGACTTCGCACACAACTAAACTATTCCATTGAGTAGATCTAGTAGAGCTTACTGCACTTTCAGTTAAAAATCTACCTGAACCTATATTGAATCTGTTTGATACGGCGGTAGTGATTAGGCCACTGTACTGTGTATTATTGGTAAAAGAAAGAGTCTGACCTTCATTGATATCGGTAATTGTTGGTGCTACCCCATCTTGATGTGTTCGAGAATTAACAATATCAAATCTCAAAAGATCCCAGTCGTTTTGACTGATTTTTTCATGGTTAACTTTAGCGGAACTTTGCAAAGTTTGACCATATCCATAGGTGGCCGAACCGTTGCCAATAATATCAATTATGTTAGCACGTAGATTGTTGTAGTCTGTGGTCTTTATAAGATCATTAACAGCCATTGTAGTCCTTAATCCTTTTCATAAGACTATTTATACAGGTGTTAAGAGCCAGATATGCCAGAGATGGAGTAACCGGGTCTTGTTATAACAAACGGCCCGGTGCCTAATGGTTGTAGTGTGCCAGATGCTCTTAATTCGTCTACAGTAAGAGTCAGTGTACCATTAACGTTATCTGGAAAACTTGGGCTGCCGCCACCACCATATGTATAGGTATCAGTATAGGTGACTCTAAAGGTCAAAGTGGTAGCACCACCTATTGTATTATCAGCCACATTAGAAACTACTTCAATTCTATATTGATTTACTGTGTACGGGGCACTTGAGCTCAAGTTGAAAAATGTTTGATAGCTATTTGTTAAATTATAAAAATTTAATCCTGCGGTATTTCCGCCAAATGCCACTGTGCCTGCAGTATCTAGTACATTTGACCATGAAGAATTTTGCGGACTTGCTGTACCACCTGTTCTAGAACTTGCGCATCTTATCTTGCTGCCGCTGTTAAAAAAATAGCGAGCTTGATCGGCCGTGCTAAATGTCACTGTTACTGTGGCTGTAAGACTAGAATTCCATGCTGTGGTTCGAGTGGCCGACGTGGCCGACTCAATGACAAATTGTCCAGTACCTATATTAAATTTATTTGCAATTGCAGTATTTGCCTGAGTGTTATATTGATTGTTAGGATGTCCTGCGCCGTATCGTACAGGTTGACCCGAAGTGGCAGTAACAATTGTTGGTGATAATCCATCTTGATGGAGTCTGGCATTAAATATGTCAAATCTCAAATTGTCCCATTGCGCTTTTGTCACTGTATTGCCAAAGGCCACAGAAGAACTCAGCAGTGTTTGGCCGTAGCCTGATTGGCCGGCGCCTGTTCCCATAATACCAATAATTTTTGTTCTTATTGTATTATAGTCTACTGCTTCAATTATTAATCCTGTACCTGCAGCCATTTTAAATCCTTATAATATTACAGCTTCAACAAGTTTTACACTTGTATCGCTATTAGATTCTAATGCAACTGCAAACACTTCACTAGAATGATGAACTGCTACAGAAGCACAACCTTCATTGGCTGCTATTAAATTGTCGCCTTTTTTCACTAAACCCATTACCTTTACTGGAACACGACCTTTAAGAGCAATATAAGTGCCGCCTTCTAAATCTCGATTCATCATAAATGCAGGATTAGCACTGACCACTCCAATGGCACGTTTACCCCAAGTGCTGGCAGTGACTTCTTTTTCGCCGCCGACAACTACCACTGTTCCGGTGTCGTATTCTCGATCTGCTAGATATTTTTCTGCTAAATCGGCATATTGTGCTGAGGTAGCAGTTCCATTAAGTATGTTACAATAGATGTTTGCACTAGCATCTCTTGCCACAATTGTGTTTGCTGTTGATGTATGTACAGCAGTTCTGTAAGCACTGTTATACAACAACGTGTTTGCCTGTGTAGCTGTACCAGTGAATTGATTGGCCACTAGGTTACCACTGGCATCTCTTAGAGCAATGGTATCAGCAGCAGCAGTAACGTCTTGTATTTTATTATTCAATTGCAAGGCATTACTGGCTGTTCCATTAACAGATCCTACATATACCGCTGTGCCTGCACCTGCACCTGAATTTAATACGGTGACTCCTGTGGACGAAATTATATTACCAGTCAAAGATCCGTTGACTGCTCCGATCACGTTGCCTGTGACATTACCAGTGACATTGCCTGTGACATTGCCAGTGAGAGCGCCATTGAATGTGGTAGCAAACACAGTGGCCCATCTTGCAGATGTAGCACCTAGATTTCTTGCATTGTTTGCTGCCGGATAGATAGCATCTGCACCAAATACATAGTCTCTGTCGCCTCCGGATGTCACAATTCTTACAGTGATTGTTTGAGATCCAGAAGATCCCAGTTGATTAGAAATAATAGGTTGGTCGCCGGATTCAACAAATACTTTTAAATCATCAGTGTCACCTAAAGTGTAACCAACGTCATAAAATTTTGCCCCACTTGGAAACAGTGCATTGGTATTTCTTAGATATTCACTGGCTGCAAAACCTCCTAATTTAGCAGCATTAGAAGCTGTGCCCCAATGAATATGATCATCTGTGGTTACTCCGGTAGACGGAGTATTAATCAAGGTAAGACCTTTCTTGATTTCACTAAAACCAGTAATAGGATTCACTGACGGATTTAATGTAAACGCAGTCTTGCTCATTATATATTGCGTATCGCTGCTAACAGTGAATTTGATAATTGTGTGATTTACATTGCTGACATCTTTTACTACCACTACTTCTACAGCAGTGGCACCGGGATCTTCTGCTATTTGAGGACCTACCAACACAAAAGATGTACCATTAGATACATACAGTTGCTCAGTGGTGGTGTCTAACCAAAAATCTCCAGCAACAAGTCCGGACGGTGCTGTTGCACTAACTTCAGATCCGCCAGATGTTCTAAATCTAGATCCATCATAGAATTTAATCTTTTTGTTTGCGCTGTCAAACCAAACTTGACCTAGTACAGCTCTTGGTGGAGCAGAAGTATTGGCAAAATTCTCTAAAAGGTGTAAGAAATTTTCGTTCTGTACTTCGCCATAGCCTGCGTAATTTTTACCTAAGAAGCGTAGATCAGTAGTGGTATCAATGGTACCGTCTTCTACTGAGACTAAAAACGTGCCATTAAATTTGTCTACTTGATATGCCATCAATCTACTCCAATATTATTCTATTATTTATCTGAGTAGATTTATTATAATCTACCCACAGCAACTTCGATTATGCCTTCTATGCCATTGAAATTGTCAAGTGCTTTGCCTATTACAGTGCCCATTTGTGGAGTTTGGGTAGTTCTAGCAAACCCGTTTCCACCACTAATCAACATATCGCCCTTTCTTATTGGGCCTCTAACTTTACAAGGTGTTCTTCCCTGTAATGCTACAGCTGCCACGTATGTGCCTTGACATTTACTGTTCATTAGGTATGCAGGATTTGTGGTGACAACTCCAGCAACTCTGTTGGTACCATCTTGTGCAAGTGTAACTTCAAATTCACCACCAAATTCTAGCACTGTACCTGGGGCATAGTCTGCATCTGCAACATAGTTTTCGGCCAAGTCAGCATACTGTGCGCTGGTAGCAACACCGTTAAAAATATCTGCATATACGCTGCCAAATGTTCGGCCTGGGAGCCCTATATTGCATTTGCTAGAAACATCTCCTACAAAAGTAGGGTCCGATGTGCCGCCGGCGGCAAGTGCTACAGAGCTTGAAATAAACTCAAAACTTGCTTCATCGCCAGTTTGAAATGCATCATTGATAGTGATTGTAAGGCCTAGACCGTTAGTAATAGCTAGAGTAGGAGCATTTCCATTTATAAACAAATGTATTTCTCCTGCATCTCCTATGGTCGCTCCTGCATCCGTAACTTCTACTCCTGCCAATGTTCCCACCGAAGTCAACGATGAATCAATTATTCCGGCAGCTAGAGTTGTTCCACTCAAGGTACTAGCTGCGGCTGTAACTGTAATATCTTGCGATCCGTTAAACTGCACACCATTAATGGCTCGTCCGGGCGCTAGTGTGCTGGCCTGTGCTGCAAGCCCGTTAAATGTAAACCCTTGTATGTTGTTGGCCACAAGATTGTAAAATGTACTGGTACCAGATATTGCAGTGACATTGCCTGCCAACGGACCTATAAATTGATCGGCAGTGATGGTACCACCGGCAAAACTACCCGTACTATCTCTAGCAACTACCTTACCTATGGTGTTGATCGACGATGCATCTACTGCCCAAGTAGTAGCAGTACTGCCGTTAAAATTACTACCTGTTAAATATGTGCCTCTAGTAAGGATAGCAGGAGTATTGGCAGTAATAGTAATATCATTGTTACCATCAAAGTAGGCGCCATTGATAAATCGTCCGTTTTGAAATCTGGTAGCAGTGGTTGAATTGCCTAAAAGATTGCCGTTGATCACGGTGTTTGTTGATAGAGTAACACCTTTTTGTAACTCATTAAAACCAATAATAGCATCTAAAGTATTAATTGTAAAAGTATCAGAACTGTGTATGGATAATACTTCATCATTGACCGATACCAATAACACTGCGTGATTTACACTGCTGATATCTCTTAAAATTGCTGCTTTGATTCTTGTTTCACCAAAGCCAGATACTCCCTCAGGTCCTACAAGCGTCCATCCTGATATAGTAGAATAAACATACAATTGTTTGGTTGAGATTTTATACCAGAGAGCACCTTCAGTCGGTCCAGAAGGTGCATTTTCCAAAGCTGTTGCAGCTCCTACAGGCACCCAATTGGTTCCATCATAGGTATTTAATTTGTTATTAACGCTGTCGTACCAGGTTTGACCTTCTAGTGCCCGAGCAGGAGGATTTGTTCCGGCAAAATTTTCTAAAAGAAATAGAAAATTTTCATTCTGTACTTCTCCGTAGCCCACATAATTTCTACCGAGTAAACCAATACTTGTAGAAGTATCTAAAGTTCCGTCTTGAAGAACAACAAGTTCTGACCCGCTATATTTGTTTATAATGTATGGCATTGATTCGCTCCTTATGTATTTAACTTAAGAGCTAAATGTCCAGACACCTGCCTGTAGTATGTAAGTTTTTACAGTTCTAAAAACGCTGATAGGTTGCGCACCAACAGCAATAGGACTTACAATTGTTTGATTTGTTATAGCAAATGCAGTTCCTGTTGGAGTAACAAATTCAGCAGTAGACGGAGCTCCAAGACTGGTGACAGCAGTAGAACTGCTATTTGCCAGTCTTGTACACAAGATTCTAGCCAATGTGCCGTTTTCGTATTCGTTTACGGGAGCCAAACTTGTTAAAATTATAGCAATATCGCCGTCGGTTGGAAAATCTGATACATCTATACTGAATGCCAATGATCGAGTTCTTACCACATTCAACACATATTTCTTGTTTGTGGCTTCTGATAATTCAGTAGCACCTAATGCGGTGCCGATCGATCCAGTATTTTCAGTAGTTTGCACAGGTGAATTTTGACTAGTAGTAATCAATCCCGTCAGCAAAGGTGAACCAATTAATACAATGTTTCCAGTGCCATCGGGTGCTAGCTCTAGATCTAAAGAACTTATGGTAGATATTCTTTGATTGTCCATAAAAATATTGTCTACTGACAAATTTATCAAAGTTCCTACATTGTTCAAATTAGGAAAAGAACTTGAAAAACATTGTGTTGAAGTTAACACTGTATTTCCAGCAATTTTATAATTTTGTCCTGCGGCTAAATTAATATTTTCTGTGCTAAACCATCCAACATTTTTATCCCAAGTAAATTCATGGTCACTGTTTCCTCTCAGAATAATTCCACCGCCGTCGGCATATTCATCAGTATTAGAAGAACTATCACCAAGACTGGCTAAAACAACATTTTTGTCTTCAATTGTCAGCACACTGGTATTGATTGTGGTTGTATTTCCTTGAACCACAAGATCGCCTACCACTGTAAGATTACCACCTACTGTGGTTAAACTATTGACAAATCCGTCATATATTTTTACTTCTCGAGTTGGTGAAATAATGTTCACTGCTGTTTCGCTGACAACTCCTTTTTGTACAGCAAAACTGAGATTTTTATTTGAAGCTGTGTTGTACAATCTCACATTGCCGGCGGCAACGTTGAATGCTCCTTCAGTACCGGCTCCCACATTAAGTCCGCTGTTGTTGGTAATAATCAACGGTTCTGCAAAATTGTTTGCCTGATCTCGACGGGCATAAAGAGATGCAATAACAGTGTCAAGGCGGTCTGCGTTGGTTGCAGTGACATTGAATTTTATACCCGCTAGTGTTCCGGCATTAAATCCGGGAATAATACTTCCACTAAAACCTTCAATGTTTAATTTAGGAGTAAATGTGTCTTTGGCAAATATTCCTAACAAAATTCCATTGTTGTATAGATAGGTTACAACACGGGATGCATTTAACGAATCTAAAATAGTTTCAACTTTGAATCCACTGAGTCCCTGTGCCTGAGAATAAGCAGGACCAAGCAAAATAAAACTAACACCGTCATAGAAGTATAGTTGTTTACTAATGTTGTTAAACCATAGATCACCGGCGCCTGGTTGACTAGGCTGAGAATTCGAAATACTGGCCGAGCTTACTGGAACAAATCCTGTACCTGTGTAAACTTTTAGTTTTGCTTCGCTAGAGTCAAACCATATCTGTCCCCTAATCGGATGCTCAGGTCTACTAGTGCCTGCAAAATTTTCTAAAAGTTTTATAAAATTTTCATTTAACGATTCACCAAAGCCACTGTAATTTTTTCCTATCAAGGTAATGTCAGTTGTTAAGTCATCAACTTGACCATCAGCCACAGTAGCTAATAGTGTTCCGTCTGTTTTATTAATCGAATACGCCATTTTTTATCCTTTAGAATGCAGGAGGTCCTGACCTAATAATGTAGTTTATAGTTAGAAACGGATTCATTAATGAAAATGCGTCGCTTAACGGACTTGAAGTTTTAATGCCTCCTGAGTTAGGAAGATAATTAAATTTACCTGCTGCTGTTGGTCCTGCATCTAAAAATGCACCAAAATCAGTTGGCAAAGCGGTATCTAATTTTACAGCGGCATATTGGCCGCCAGTGCTACCTACCATATCGTGTTCGTGATCTGGGAGATTTCTAGTCAACAGTGTTTGTGTTGATGCACCACTGCCTTGACCAACATTCTGAGGTTCAGTTCCGGATACTCTTCCCATTGCTCCGCCACCGCCTTCTACATATCCACCAGTGCTGTTGGGCACTGTGATACCGTTATCCATGTTATCTCTTCCTAGCGCAAATCTACCTCTTAGATCAGGAATTCTAAAAGTATTAACTCCAACCAACGGATCATTGCCGTTATAGACTGTGCCAATGATATCGTATAAATCAGAAAATTTTCCTCTTTCTACTTCGCCGCCATCGCAGAACAAAAATCCATACGGAGCACTGGCACCTGCATAAGGCAGGATAGCACCGATGGGCAATCCTAGGTCAGCTATAAATGTATCTCTAGATTGTTTAAGTAATCCGCTGGTACTTGATCTAAAAACCAAAACAAAATCATCTGTTTTAGATCTGTTAGGAAGGGGCTCTGCTTTGCTACTGATAATAGAAGAAGAAAGTGTTGTGTTAAATGTTTTTGTGTACCCGCCCGTGCTACCGTTAAAAGTTATTGGAGCTGTTGACGCTATATCTCCCGTAATAGAGAATGATGTTGTATTTTGCAAACTAGTGGCGGTGACAGCATTACCGCTGATATCTCCTCCTAGAACTCCTTCTACAGTTTCTGCTATAATGGTCTGTGCTCTAATTGTTTTCCAACGTTTGGTAGCACTACCAAATTCAAAGGTATCATTCAATGCTGGATCAATATTCCTTGTGGTAGTGGTGCCGACTACTTCTAAAGTTGTGCCGATTAATGCATTTTTGGTTACTGCTAGTCCTCCAGCAGTTCTAATTGAACCGTTGCCGAGATTGGTAGTTCCCACTGTGCTATTAACAACCAAGTTTCCACTAATTTTGGTATTACCAATTACATCCAGAGATTCTTGTGGGCTGAGATTATTAACTCCAACTTTATTATCAAGCACTCGTAGTATTGTATTAGGTATACCATCACTGTTCAATTGAATATCAATACTGCTGCCTGCTGAAGAATTATAAATTTTAGCAGCAGTAGCTGAATTAGAAAGATTAAATGAACTGTCTACTCCAATATTGATACCTAAATTATTTCTTATATTCAATCCAAATTCAGTGGTGTTGGTAATGTCCGATCTGAGAAATTTACCACTGTCAATTACTACACCACTGACATTTAATCCGTCTGCTGATGTGGCTGTCCCGTACAGTTTGGGGGCAAATCCTCCTAGTCCAAGATCTGTTGTAGATGATAAATTCACCCCTGACCTAATTGCAAGAAATCCTGTAATAGAATTTTTTGGGGTGAAACTGTCTTTGCTGATAATTACAACTGGTTTGTCTTCTACATAAAAAGTCAAAACTACTTTGGTAATGTTATTGGTATCTATAATCTGCTCAACTAACGGACCACTTAACAGTCCTGTCGAAAAATTAGGGCCAACTAAAATCCAGTCTGTACCTGAAAAAACATATAGTTGTTGGTTTACGGTATCTACCCAAAGTTCACCAACTTTGCTTTGTTCAACAGAAGGAGCTACAACACTCTTTTGAATATCGCTGGCTGCTTTCCAACTAATACCGTCGTAGATTTGTAGTGTTCTTGTATTGGTATCAAACCATAACTGTCCTTCGATAGGATTGACTGGTTGAGACGGTCCTGCAAAATTTTCTAACAGAGCTAGGAAATTTTGACCAATAGTTTGTCCATATCCAGTTACATTTCTTCCTGGAAATGTCAAGCTGGTATCTGTGTTTGAGGTGTTGTCATACACCGTGATTGGTGTCTTATTTTCATTATCGGTAAAATTTACAATATATGGCATTTATTATACCTCTGTGAATCCAGTTAAACTCTGTACACGAATTGTATAATCAATCTGTAATAGCCTGTTCAGAGATTTTTGAACAGGGTGAAAAATCACGTGAGTTAATAATTTGCCTGTACCGCTGTCGCTGTAAGATCTTAGGCCCAGTTCATCAAAAACAAAATTACCACTCATATCTTGACTGTTGTCAAATGCATCCTGTCCGTCTGGTTCACCGTAATCTAACAAACAACTAATAATAATGTCACTGTAAGTGGCTCCACTTATATGCCTAATTTCCATTTTATTTCTAATAGGATCTGTATTTTCTGTGGCATTTTTATCCACTACCTTGGCATAAGTTTGATTATACAGACTGGTATTGACTCCTACAGTGTTTGGTGTTAGATAACTAATTAGCCCAGTTGGGTCTACTGTGGTGCCGCCGTTGCCAAACACCATTTGATAAATCCAACCCTGTCCTTGATTGCTGAGACTGTTAACCATGGCCACACTCATATTCTCATAATGAATGGCATTTCTTTTATCTTGAAATACCTCTCCTGTTTTAGGATCAAATATTTTTATGTGTCCCTCAACGTGGAACCCGCCACTTTCGTTGGGTGTTTTTTCTGGTTGTTTTTGTTCGTTGGGCATATTGAGCTCGTTGAAATTATTATTCATAGTGTATTTATTCTGGTATGATGGTTGTCTTTTGTAAAATAAAATTGCTGATTGCGGTAGCATTTTTCTGTAGAGTTTTTCCAGCTGATGCTGTTGTAACACCTCGATCATACCAAGTTCTTCCTGTTTTTCTTATTACCGTGATACGTGTTCCTGCCGGTATTGCTTTTGTTAGCCTTATATAAGAGCTTGTTCCATCCACACTAAATTCTGCTTCTATTTCTTTGCTGCCGTTGGGGCCTAGATCTTCATCAAATACATCAACAGGGTTTTTACGTAATCTAGTGCCAGCTACAAATATTTCTAATTGATCACACGGTCCGTATATCACAGGAATGTTAGGGCCGCCGGTTGCAGTGTCAATTCCACGGTACCATGAGCTTCTAATTCCTTGTGTAGGAATAAAATCTAAAGGACCAACTAATAGTGTGCTACCGTCGCTGACAAAATCCAAGCGGTGTTGTGTTTCATTATACGGAATAGTTTCTAAAGGTCCGCTGTCTGTTACAAAACTACCCGCTGCGTGAATTGCCGCAATAGAAGTTCCTAGACTACCTCTACGAAGTTGTGTAAGTACATTTCCGGACTTTTGCAAATATTCTATTCTTTCATTGTTGACATACACAATACCCGACACCGGTCGGTCTGTGGGATCATATAATTGATCGCCATCAATCACTGTGATACTTTGATCGTAATAATTTAATGCTACGGCTAGTTTAACATCATTTCTACTGTAGCGTTTGAAATGATATATGTTCAACATATCTTTATAAATTTCATATGCACTAGGAAATCTATAAATGTCATTGCCAAATTCAACAATTTTTACATCATCGTCAATAGTTGTTTCAACATTTAGATATACTACACCTCTTGGCAGAGATACACTAAAATCACGATCCTGTGTTTGTCTCACTCCATTTACATAGACCCATACATAACTTGAATTTATAGGAGTTCTAGAAAGTTGATATTGAACTTTTCCTCCTGAAAATTGATCAGATACAATGTCCGCACTAGGATATTCACTAAACCAAACAATTTCAATTATATCTTTTGTAGTGCTGTCATCATTGTTTTCCAGAGTGGCCATAATTGCATCTGTAAAAACAATTTCATCACTGTCTATTTGATAATCTGCAAAAGCTGTGACAACAATTCTAATAACATCACCTACATCTAGAATATCTGAGCGCACTGTAATAATATTAGATCCAGAATTAAGTGTATAGTCTACCACCTGAATCGTTGGATTGTTGTTGACAAATACTCGAATATCAGGATAAGTTATCGAACCTGGAAATCTTATTGGATCAACTCCGATGGTAATTTGATTGTTAGTTCCATCGTAGACTGTTAACACAGTATCAGGTCCTTTGACCTGTTGGCCATTGATGTTTATCAATAGGTTAGATACGGCTGAGGCCCTAGACAAATTAACAAATTTATCTACTACAAATCTAGTGGTCGATCCATCGTAGACAATGGTTTGATTGTTAACACGAATTATACTCTGTCCTGTAGAGTCTGTGTCTAGACCAGGTCCTAGACATACCACCTTGACTACACTGTTAGCAGCTGGGGCAATTCCAAACTGTACCAAAGTTTTATCTAGTGTATCTGTAAAATCAGCACTGTCAATAAATCCCACATCAATGGCGTCACCGTTGACTGTAACCAGTATTGATGAAGTTTGACTGAAAATTGCTTTAGTCAAAAACAATGAGGTCGCTCCGTCTGCAACAAATTCTTGATAGTCTAATAAATTTATACCTCCTAGACCAAATGCCAGTATTTCAATTATGGTGGCACTGATCGGCACATAGGCAAATACTACCTCATTGGTTTCGTAATCTATGGTATAATCTTGATATAGTTCTTGTTTGATTTTATTGATATATACAATCACTGAATTATTTTCTACTACATCAATACCTATGGCGTATTTAAATTTTACACCGTCTGAATATGCAATGGTATTTTGTATTAGAGCAGATCCTTGCGGATAGGTATGGAACACTTTGATGCTTACACTTTCTAGCACTTGACCAGGAATGTTTTCTTCAGGTGCTGGAACTTGATCTGGACTGATGAATTTATCACCGTCTATGACAATTTCTTCGGCAGTAAGACCGTTGGCTGTTTGATACGCACCACTGATATTTGATAGAGATCCACCACTCAATTTAGTATCTAAAAGATTTACATCAGTAATAGTTACTGATCCGTCACTGTCTAACTTGCGGAAGATCAAGGTATCGCCTGGTTCTACACTGATATATTGACCAATTTCAACTACTCTGGTAGATCCATCTCCTACAAATGTGGGCATCTGTGCGTTGGGATTGGTGGCATTTGAACTGTCCCAATTTTGAATCCAATTTGGATCATCTACTCTAATTGTTTTAGGGGCTGTGATTCCTGATTCTATAATGACCTGTGGATTTATAGGAGGATCTGCTGGGCCACCGAGTGTTTGTATATCGCCAGGAATTCTGGTTCCCGAAGGTTTCCAATATACAGAAATCTGTTCTCCCGCTGCAGGAATAAATGGCAATGTTACTGCAATAGTGCTTCCGTCGGCCACATAATAAAAATCACTGTTAGATTCCACGCTGTCCCAACTGTCAGTAAACCATGGAAGGGCATCCCAGCCGCCTGTGACATCAAAGGTTGTTCCTTGAATTTGTACACCACCAAAATCTATACCGGTCATTAGTTGTGCCAGTTCATTGCCCTGCATTCCGTCAGTGGGTGCATAGTAGTTTTCGATTCTGTTTATACTGTCGAATAATTCTACATTCTTTTCGTAGTTGATTTCTATTATATCACCTAGAGCTGGAGTTGTATTGAAAATTAGTTTGCCTTTGATCAAACTGTATGTATCTGTTGTGGAAGTATACAATGTGATTGCGTATTCACTGTTCAATACAATTTGATTGTTTTTAGTTATTGAAATTTTGCTCTTGTCTCTGTTAGGTGCATACTGCAATTGAAAGACTGCAGAAAATCCTGTGGCTGTAAAAATTTCAGATTTGGTAAATGTTTGATATATTCCTTGTTTGGCGACCCTATCAAATTTCACAGTGAGATCAAATGTTCTTACCGCAGTCTCACCAATTATGGCCACGGCCTTGGCAATGCTTTGACTAGTGCCGTTGCCGCCAACTAGTCTGATACTAGGAGCCTGTGTATAGCCTTGGCCTTTGTTTAGAACCTTTACAGCTACAACACTGCCATTGGCCACAAATGCTTGAGCTGTTGCTCCGGTACCGTTACCTTCAATTATCACGCTGGGAACTTCTGTGTAATCAGCGCCGCCGTTAGATACAGAAATTTCAGACACAACATATCCGTTGTTGTCAGTCCACCACTTCCAGGGATAACTGCTGAATTTGTCGCTGGTTGATCTAATAGGTAATATTCTTGAATCTTGAGTAGAATATATTGGAGGTAGATCAAAATCAGTGGTTCCCGAATATGAAGTATCCCTATCTGTGTATTTGGATATATATTCTCTAATTGTGGTTCTATAGGGTTTGATTTCTTCTATATATTCTTGGAAATTTTCTAAATTATCATTTTTATAATTTATTTTTTGCTCTAAATCTCCAACATTGTGGGTAGCGTTTAAGAAACTGGTCTTGAACGCCCAATCAATATACGGCTGCTCTACAAAAGCATATCGAATACTAGTAAAGAATAATTTATTCCATTCTACTCTAAGGTCTTCTGTGAAAATATCTTCTTTGGCCGCTTTAAATATATTGCGTAGTTCTTGTGTGGGATTTATATCATAAACATCAGCATCAAAGGCAATAGTATTGTCGTATCCTATATTTTGTACCGACACTAGATCATCAATAATTAAATTGATGGTACCATTTTTTCTGCCAACAAGAATATAATTATCTAGAATATTGCCTTGGGTCGGATCAGTTTTTTCTAATACTGCCCAGCCGCCATTGGCAAATTCTTGAATTCGTATTAGATCCCCAACCTGGACAGATATTGAAGGTTCTTGATAAAGATCGGAGATTTCTTTGACTATTCGAGAAGTCACTCCGTAACCATCTTGCCACCAATCAATGTATTCCCAATATTTGCTAGTATTGAAAGCCTGGGACTTGGATCTAAAGAAAGTTTTTCTTATATCATCCCAGGAATAGATACTCCAGTAATTGTTGATCGAACTATCTTGCGCTACCAGTACAGAAAAATATCGTATTTCTGCTACGGCAGCGGTGTAACGCCGACCTTTGGACAACACTGTAACAGAATTTATTCTACCTTGACTGTCAATAGTTACCTGTGCTGTGGCTCCTTGGCCGTTTCCTTCAATATTGACAAATGGCGCATTCTTGTAGCCAAATCCAGAATCCGTGATATCAATTGTATCAATTTCTCCGTCGACAATATTGGCTTTTAATACAGCTTTCTTCACCCTTGTTGTACCCACTTCTGCAAGATCAGTCAGTGTGTCTACACGTACATCGTATTGATTCAATACAGCGGTAGGTTCTTGATCAACAGCTCCTAAATTGATAAAATTCAAAGTGTCGGAAAACGCTCGAGTTTTCAATACCGAATTGATGTTGGTAATTACTATTTTTAAAATAGCAAATCTATCTTTGAACATTGCCTGACGGGGTCTAAAACTTAGACCATATCGCTGCTTAATAGGTATGCTGGCGTCCGGCACTATGTTACCAGCAAGGTCATATCCTACCAAACTGTCTATCCATTTGGCTTCTAGTGTCTCTGTTGGAAGACTGTCTGCTACACCTTCAGTCAATAACTGATATTCATTGTGGATAGAATTCAAGGCTTTAAGATTTTTTCTATATTGAATATTAATCAGCGCGGTATTTGACGAGATCAAAGATTCAAAATTAAACGCTAATAGGGTATCTTGGGCTATCGGAGACAGTATAGGCTGTCCTGTACCTATGGGATTTTCAATATAGCTCTTTACATCCAATGCTGTAATTCTTCTTCCTGGAACATTTTTTGGCACTATATTTTTATTCTTGACCCAATAATAATATTTTGTATCTGTAGTTTCACCTGTTGAGGAATTGGTTAAAATCTTTACAGAATACACTGTGTTATCCGAGTACAAAGGCTGTCCTGAAATTCCTTGTGCAAGACCTTCGGTGGTATCTGCTAACACATTCCATCTGCTGGGCAAATATTTTGATTCCACCCATTCATACACATCAATGCTGGCGCCGTAGGCCAATTGATTCCAGTTGCCAATTCGATAAGATACATCACCCTGTTCATACAGCAACCATTTGGCTGTACTTAGATCCCACCATAGTTCTCCAACGTGTTTTTCAAACCAGGCCTGAGATTCATCAACTTCCTGTTGATCAGTACCGTTGGTATATGTGGCGGGATCGTACAGCGTTTTAAATTTTAATTCTTGTTCTGCTGCGCCAAGTATTTTCAACTTGTAATGATCAACTATTTCAATGTCTGAAATTTTCACATTGTTTTCATTATCGTACATTGAAATATTTTTAAATAATTCTAAATCAGTTAAATCTTGTCTTGAAGCAACAGTATTCCAAGAATTTTTAGTTGTATCTTTGGTAAACAATCTAACCTGGCCTGTTTCAATGACTTCTGCACTGCCGGTGTATCCGCTGCCTCCATAAGTAACAAATAAAGATGTTATTTCTCCACCACTCATTGATTCAATTCTAATTAAGGCTTTATCTATCGCTAGTGGCGCTGCCGGATTGATAATTTGGATAATATTATTAACAGCGTAGCCTGAACCAGAATCATTTGCAGTTGCAGATATAATAACTCCATCTTGAATAATTACATCTACTGTTAATCCGCTGCCTGGTGGTAAGAGTGTAGTAGCAAAATTTACACCGATTCTGTAAACAGTATCTCGATAGGTAGGAGATCCCACTACTATCACAGATCCCACACAGTCTACACTAGAACCAAATGATTCCCAGTCTTGTAAATCCGGAACATATAATTTTTCTGTGAGATGATATGTTTGATCTTTTCTTTCAAATACATAGACCTGTCCCGTATTGCCTTCGTCGGAACTGAATGTGGTGTTAGTGTTATCAAAAGATGTTGAACCTTGATCATATATTGTAAACAGATTGAAACTGGCATTACTAGCCCCTACAACTATTTTTTCTGTTGCGGGACTGATACTGATGGCAGACCCAAAATATTCATTGACATAATTCTCGTGACTGATTAATCGTTGTTTTAATCTATAAGAAACAGCATCCAATTGTGCCGACTTAAACACAAACACTGCACCTTGATCAGTGGATCTTACATCTGCTTGTGGACTGCTGGCAATAATTGTGGTTCCGTTATAGTCAATATCTACTGCTGCTCCAAATTTGTCTCCAGTATTTAGATTGTCAATATTTACAACATCACTGATTTCAGTTAATGATCCGGCAGTAATTGTTTGAGCCAATTCGTAAACATCACTTGAGTTTCTTTTATAGATAAAAACCTTACCAGAAGGCAGAGAAATTTCAGCTCTAACAAAAGTCCACGGACCTTGCAGACTGCTGTTTGTGGGCTCATCATTTTTATTAGTTGTTATGTAGGTAGAATCTTCAGACGAATCTGCTTCGCCGCCCGTAGTAGGATCATAGTCGACTAATCTATAATAATTTCCATTATATTTTACTACATCATCTTCGTAGTAGGTTTGATAATTTACCCATAATCCTTTATAGTTGGCAATATAAATTCCGTCACTTTCAGGAGCTCCGACTACTAAAATGCTGCCGTCTCTATTCATTGCTTGACTTTGCCCAAACATATCACCGGCTTTAATTAATTCTGCAAACTGATAGGATGTCCATCTGGCTGAGCCTGTGCCTGATCCAACTCCGGTAGCTTTGAATGTAAGGCCGTTGCCTGCGGCCGGATTATTACCTATAATTTGAAAATTTGTAGTTCCATAATCTTCAATAGTATAAATTTCACCTACTTTAAAATTACCAGCTGTGACCAAAGGATATATTGATCCTAAGATAGCTGTGGAACTATCCGGATTTTGTTGCGTGCCGATATCAACTAATGCAATATTTGATGGCAATGAAACCTCCGTTGCTGATTCATCTAGTACTTGCCATGAATGATTTGTAGATAAATCTAGAGATGAACCGTCGCCGTAGATATTTTCTAATGCCTGATATATTTTTCCTTCATACCAAACTTTAGATCCTTGACTGTAAATGGCACTAACACTATTGTTATACAGTCCTCGGTATTCGGGATCTCCCATCTGTTTCCAACCAACATCTATTGTGCTGATCAATGTATGAGAACTAGAATCATCTATTCCAAAATCTTTAAGGTTGATTTGTAGTCCAGTTGTTGCATTTACCACTGAAGTTGCTAATTGTATAACAGTATCTGTCATTCTTATTACGTATAAGATTGTGTAATCTTCAGGTGGGGGAGGCGATGTTGCTGCAGATTTATCATCTCCGGCATATGTGCCGTTGAGATATCTTACAAGTTGTCCAGTTATAAGATTATGATTTCTAGAGAATAGAATTTGATTACCTACTATTGCACTAGTTCCATTAAATGTTAGAATCTGTGTTGTCGATCCTGCTGTTGTGCCGGTGTATTTGTAAAGATATACTCTGCCTAGGTTGTTAAGAGATCCCGGAGCAGAAATTGACATATAGTAATTTGCGCCAGAAACTCCAATAGAGATACTTGATCCAAACTTTTCATTTGCTTCAATTCGAGGACTAAGAATTGTATGTTGCAATTCCCATACATTATTTTTCCGCTTGTAAAGAACTACCATACCTTGGTGTATTTCGCCTGCTGCTCCCGAAGCATTAGCGTACACAATATCAGCCAATTTCCAGCTACCGTCTCTAAATTTCCCAGATAGTACATTTAAGGTATTTGTACTTCCGTCGTCTTCTACAGAAAGTCCAGGTGTTTGGTCTTCTGTTGCTTCCCATAACTTTCCGTTAAAAACTATATCTCCAGCGGTGTATGTACCGTCTTTGTCGAATGATCCTTTGAATCTACTTGGTACGCCAGAAGCTAGCGGTACACCAACTGCTAGCCATTGATTGTCGGGACTAATAGCAATGGCGTCTCCAAAACTATTTGCCGTTGTATTTGTAAATTCAGCTTCTGGTTGTAGTATTTCTTTTACAGATAAACCAGTAGCAGTTTCTGAGTACACCATTACAGAGTTGGCAGATGGTATACCTGTGATGACCTGTTTGAGGTTGGCAGCATATACTACAGCTCGTCCAGTATTTCTAGGATCTGTGGCTCCAAAATTAGTGATTGTTTTTTCAGCGTACAATCTTTGTTTTTCAACAACTTCCCAATTGCCCACTGTTTCGTCGGCGTTGTCGATCCATAATTTTGACCCTTGCTTTAACAGGGCAGCGGTTTGATCTTCAATATCCTGATAAGAATTAAATCTAGATTGAGTTAACAGATATATGTTGTATTGAATGGAACTAATATCCGGAGCAGCTGGCACAGGTCCATCGGCTGCTTGAACAGCAAAGGTATAATCAGTGACGGCTACAACTTTGTAAAATCCGGTAAAATTTTCAATGTCTTTTATGCCTACAATTTCATCTACCGTCAGTCCGTGTTTTTGACTTACAGTAACAGTGACTATGTTTGTGCCGGAATCTTTGACAATGTCTTCGATTGTTAGAGCTGTAGAGAGATTTAATCTTAGCACTGTCCAAGATGCATTATCAAAAGTGACCCATATGTGAGAATTTTCAACTAGAGATGAAATATCTAGTGATAATATTTCATCTCTCGATTTCACAAATAATTCTATTTGATCTGTTTTTACATATCCAGCATTTCTTGTAATTCCTTGATACTTGGTCAAAGGATTGATGTCAACACTGTAAGGCAACAAAGATCTAGTAAAATTGGTTTGATTTACTCTTAGGTATTTGTCTAATGAATTTTTATCAATTGGTCCGTTAGTAATAACTATAGCCTGTGGATTTACCAGAAGATTATCTTTAACAATTTCAAATTCTATTTCGTTAAGTTGATCTATGCCTCCTAATCTACCAACACTAAATGCCCATTCTTCATCTAACACAATGCTGTCGGCAGTGATTCTGCTGAGCTTGTCAAAAACTTTGACTACAGCATTGGCTGTACCTTTTTCTCTAATAAATCCTTGATATAACTTAAATTGAGTGACATTATCTTCAGCAAGATTTTGTAAATATTCTCTAGTTTGATATCCTATGAGGTGTCTTGCTAGTTCACGCTGACTGGAGCCTGCACCGTCAGCATCTACATTGTAATAATCTTCAAACTGGCTAACTCTGACATCAAAATTGCTGATTAGTCCTTTGGCAGGAGTTGTGTCTAATTTGGTCCAATTACTGTCTTTGAATTGTACTGATCCTTGTTGATTTACTAGACTGGTCCAATTGTAAGATTTGTAATTAACAATATCACCTAGTTTATAATCAGTGAAAGGTTGCCAGACCTGTATGTTAACATTGTCAAACAAGAATCCAGGGCTGGTATAATCACCGTCCCAGTCAACTGTGCGGAATCCGCGACTCTTGATACGTTCCTGACGATATCCCGTGGGCTTGTCATAGATCACATCGTTGAACACTGTGCGATCATCAAAAATTGTCACGTGTTCTTTTAACACAAAATAACACCTAAAGAAGTATATACCGTCTGAGTCATTGACAACATTTACTGTTAATTTTTTAAATTGTCTGTTTACGTTGATAAATTCCACAGGCAGAATAGTTCCATCAACTTTCAAAATATTATAATCATAAAAGCTATCAAGAAGATTGTCGGCGACACCAATATCAATGTTCAACTCTATTTTTGCAGCAGCTGGACTCAATGTAATCAATGAATTTACAGCCCACTTGTGTTTTGACCAAAATAGTAATTCTTTAATTGATGTTATCCAATCTTTGGCTGATTCTAGATTTCCGTCGTAGCCAGTAAACTCAAATCCCTGTGATTGCAGATATGCATCATACCCTATGATAAAATCTGCTATGTCTTGTAGAGATGAAAATACTGTGCCGTAAGGTATTTCTTTTACTGTGGCGCTGTTTACAGTTCTTCTTCTAAAAACTTCTACTGCACCTACCAACGGTAATTTTGCAATTCTTTGCCAAAATTGTGCGTCAAATTCTACACCACTGGTATGTGATTTAATACATCTGTAAAAAATATCAGATACTCTAATTATTGTTCCATTACCAAATATCTTGTTGGCTTCCCAGTCAATGAAATTTTCACTGACGCCACCAACTGATAGTAAAGGATCATTGGAACTTTTTGCAGCTTCAAAATATCTAAAATAGGGTTCAGCAATGTCGTAACCAAACAGTTTGAAACCGCTGGCTAGTTTTTCAACTACCACTGCACTGTAACTTGGACTAGAAATTGGTGCGCTGATATTAAAATTGATGTCATAATTTTCTTGAGGAAGAAAAATATTGCTGGTGCTGGCGTTGGGATTCTTACTGTCTAAAATATATTTTTGCTGGCTTTGATCTACAAATCCACTTAATCTAGTAGATAAATTTACATCTAAGTTGTCTACTTTCTTTTGTAGTACTGATTCAGTAAGTCCCCTTGATCTCAAATAATCCACAACATAATTTATAAGTCCAGAAGTTTGGTGGCCTCCGGATGTTGGAATAACAATGTCCAAATTCTTAAAGAATAAATTTGAATTTTTATTAACTGTTTGCCCAATCTTGTTGACTTTGATTCTAGATTTATCAAGAGTTTCAATGATAAATTCATAAGGTCTCATTAGGCATAAGGCCAGCATGATAACAAATGGATAATCACTGCTGCTGCGCCAGGCATATTCCACCGGGGCTAGATCGCCAAATTTAAATGTGCCTTTATTGTTATATAAAACAAAATTAGTAGCTGCACCAGATTCAAATGGGCTTAACAGGTTACCGTCTCCGTCTACTGGAATATGATTTAGTAGTGTGGCTCTTTTATATCTGTCGTAGGTTCCTGCACGAGAACCTTGACGAATTATGCCTCCGGCTAGATCTTCCCATAATAATAAATTATTACTTGTATATGGTGCTGCCCCGTATTGGTCTTCCCACCAACTGGGTTGTTGACTAAATCCCAACATTTCCCAAGGACAACGATGTGGTCTATCAGTGTCATATAACCAAACGTAAACTCCTCTCCACCATCCAGGCAAATTTATCTGACCAGTTGGGTCTCCCATATTCGAATAGGTATATGTAAAAGAATCTTCACTGTCAAAAAATGTGTTGGTCAAATAGTCAACATTTGTTTCACTAAACCATCTTAGGAATTCAGAACTGATCACGCTGTTTAATTCTTGTTTGGTATATGTAGATGATCCGTAGTATCCTCCAAGAACTGCATCTTGACTAAACACCTCTTCTGTATATGCTTGCTTGATGTTGTTGTAGATACGTTTTTCTAATTCTAATAGTACATCATCTCTAAAATCACCGTAGGCCACTGTGATGCTGCCATCGTGACCTTGAATAACATTGATAGGTGTCACATAGGTGTCATCTAAAAACAAAGACGGAATATAGGTTTTGTATAAACCTAATTTTGAAGGAGTTGGCGGAATAAAACAAAAACTTGAAGAAACATATTCTTTTATTTGAATAATATCTCCTTCTGCTAGAGATTTTGAAATGTTAACAAATCCAAACGTATCATTAAATGTATAATCAATGCCGTGTGTCAACTGCACATTGTTTATATAGATATAAACTGCTGTTCTACTAAGTTGATTTAGATTAAATTTTGTATTCAGTGCAAACGTTGTAATTTCTGCGTCTTCTACAGTGTATTCTTTGAGATTGTAGGCGCCACTGCCTACCATATCAGAATCTGCAAATGCATCTTTTTGCGTTTTAATTTTAGACATAGTGGTCAAAATTTCATCAACAAATTCAACGGAATCTAGATTGTATGTTGCAGTTTCAGCAAATTTAATAAAGTTATTTTTAAATTCTGTGTAAGATTTTTTTGCGTACTGAATAGATTTAATAATGTTTACGTGTTTGTCGCACAGCAACATTATTGCTGTGGGTGTTATTCCGGAGTGTTTTAGAAATCTTCTTGAAAGATTTTGATATCCAGTAATATCTCTCAGATTACTTGCACCTGGGTATGCCCCGTTAAACTGATCAAATAGATCAATGGCTGTTGACACGTGGTCAACAGCCTGTCCTAGGGTAAATGTTTTTACTTCGCCGTTCAGAGGATTTTTTTCAAGTCCTACCGGAATCTCATAATATCCTAGATAGGGATCTACATCTGCAAATACCTTGACCGTAACAACATCATTTGTTTTAAAACTTTTAGGAAACGTAAAAATATTTTGATTTCTAATGTAGTCTCCAGCATATTTTATTCCATTGATGTAGATTAGAATTTTAGAAATTTCACTGTCTTGAACGTCTGTCCATTTGATTCCATTGCTGACAATTTGGGTTGCAACTTTAGTAACTGTGGTACTGTAAATCACTGGCTGTAAATAGGTACGATCAGATTTCAGCCAGCCGTTAGCATAACTTCCTGTGTGAGTAAATTTGTAGTAGCCTTGTCTTATTAATTTGTTAAGGACTTTTTTGTCTAAATTGTAATTAAATGAATCTATATCCCAGTCAAAATTGAATTCAATATCTCCCACATTGTTGATATTTAGATAGCTTAAACTAAATCCTAATTCAAGATCAGCTGTGCTGTTTCCAGTTTTATAACTGACTATTTTGGTTCCCACAAAATTGCTGACTGGGTAAGTGGCTGTTTCGCCATAACTGATGCTGTCGTCGTCAAACACATCAAATAACGGACTTTGATTTACTGCGGTTTTCTTTTGACTAGGCACCCAGGATGTACCGTTGAAGTGATACATTATTCCTTTGTTTAGTAGACCTCGTCTAACAAACACTCCGTCACCAATGATAGAAGTTGCGTCAACAGTTTCTACCAAATTGAGTTGTCTACGATTGTTGTGAATTATAAAATTCACTGTGTAAATTCTGTTGTTGGCTAATGTATCGGTATCTGCTGTGACTAATAGTCTAGCACCATTAAATAATTCTTCGCCGTCAACGTTGTATCCAATACTGCCTTCTATGGTTGAAAACACGTCGGTGGTAAATGTGTCAATAAAATCAACTGGTGTTTTTGCTAGACTGCCATGATTAAATAACTGCAGGTTTGAAGAAAATTCAATAATAGGTCTTTTGGCTCGGGCTGTTTCGATCGAATCAAACTCGCTGTTGTTGAAGCTGTGAGCTTGTTCTAGGACCGATCTGTGAAACCATCTGTTGTATCTGCTCCAAGGATTTGAATCTTGGCTGGCTCTATTGATTGTGATATAGTCTTTTGATTCTGGGTATGTGGCTGCATCATCAAAAGGCTCTGTGTCAAATCCGCCGTCGTCAAACAACACTTCTAGACTCGTTGTGCTAAGAGTTGGAGGCGACAGGTCTTGAAATCTTATTAATCTAATAGATTCTCCAACACCTTCTATTACCCAAGTATCTGTGGAATATTTCGTAGGCGTCACTAGACCAGAAAATCTAACTTTCATACCGTTGGTAAATATAATACCATTACTGCTGATATATGTGGTTTTGCCAGTGACTTCATTAGTAATATCTATTTTGGTATTTGATTCAATATCGGCGATAAGGAATCTGCCAAACCTATCGATGTCTGTGGCGCTTTGATAAAACAACACATCAGGTGCATCGAATGGCACAGTAAAAGTCAAGGTGCCGTTGGTCGCTCCTTGTCCGGTGATTCCCGTATTATAGTCCAATGCAGTGGCCTGGCTAGCATCTTCAACATATTCCCAATCCTGGCTGTCTTCATCTATTGTGCTGCCGTCAGTGACTGCAATAAAAGTTTTGGCTTTCCATAACTTGTTGTTGAACACAGCAAATTGGCCTTGTTGATATGGTAGATAAGGTTTGTAGACTAATGATCCGGTATCGTAGGCAGTTTTGATAACAAATCCTTCACCTGGAGCATTGACCTGAAACTTGTATGTTTGTCCCCTGTAGAGAGTGAGGGTGGGATTCAATGACAGACCGTCTGGGAAGAATATCCAAGATGATCCTACTCCTAATCGCACTCTATAAGTGCTGGTTATGGCCTGCCTTTGACCAAATATAGTAATAGGCGGCGGACCATCTGGTACCCAATAGTATTCGCGGAAATTAACAAACTTGTCCCAATCTATAGGAGGATTCCAAGAATAGTGATCTTGATCTGTGATCAGATCATCTCTTTCTAGATTATTACCAAAAAACTTCAATTGATTTTTAAAATCAATGTAGTCATAAAAATTTTCTACTTTGTCTTTTTCTTTGACAGTGACGCCTGGTTCTAATTGATATCTACTTCTTAGAGTAGCATCTGTGTCTAGATATACGTCTGAACCATTATAAGTTTTACCATATCTACGACCCACATAGCCAACTGTTTTAGATAGTGTACCAGGTTGAACCAATGGATCAACCACTGCAGACATAAATTTTGCATTGGTTTCAGTTTGAAAGACTTCTGGTAGAAGTTCTACAGTTCTGCGAATCGGTAACTGACTTTGAGGGAAAATATCTTTTGCCATAATCTTATTGTGTTGAGTTTACTATAGATGCCACTTCTGCACGTATTTCGACTGCGGTAATTGCTGTAACAATCATTATATCATCCACTGTTGCACCGCTGATAAAAATTTCTTCTGGTTGACTTTGTATTTCAAATAAGCTACCAAATGCTTGGTCTGGTTGTCTGGGTACAATCACAAGATTACTAACATCCGGGGCAACTTCATTAGTGATGTATGTAATTAATTCTCCTAGATAAAATCTGTCTCCAAAATCCCAATTATTGATATCAAAGAAACTGTTGATTGCTGAGACTATTCTTACCTTTAGATCATTGTCGTTGATTGTTTTATAGGGATTTTTAACTACTTTAAATTGTGCTTGAAGTTTAGGATCTGCCGTGCTTCCAAATAAAATTTTGTAATTCACAGGATGATAGATTAATTCATCACTAATAGATTTAATTAAATTCAACTGTTTACCAAATGCTATTCTCAATGCGTCACTGGTCGGAACTTCGGGTTGGCTTATAGCGCCCGATATATACTTTCTAAATTCAGTATCGTAGGTTCTTGTTAAAAGAAAAATATCCATTATATTACTTACACTAGGATCTATTCTTCGATCAATGTTGGCATTGTGAATATATTGAAATTTGAGGTCAGCTCGACCTATCACTGCTTTGTAATCAGATTCGATTATCAATGTGTTAGTGCCTAGATCAACACGCTTTATTCTGTTTTCATTACTGGCATAAAAATAAATTAGTTGTCCGTTGACATAATCAGAAATAATGATATTACTTTCAGTTTGTCTAATTAGGATAGTGTCATTGATGTTATCAACATAAGAGTAGGTTGTATAACCAGAAACATCTGTAGTTTTGTAAAAAAACAAGTATTTTAGATCTAGATCTTGACCAACTATTTGTTCGAATGAATCGGGATTGTCAATGACACCATCATCGTCACTATCAGCAAATGATAGTTTTATTTCATTGGCACTTTGATAACTATCTTCAAATTTGATTACATCACTGACTTCAAATGTTTTATCATTTTTTAAAGCGTTTATTAAACCATTATCGGGATTTATTCCAAGAATGTTGACTTTGTCTTTGACTGTTTTTCCAGTTTTTCTATCAAAGGTTTTTTGATTTACATCAAAATAAAATCTGTTTTGTTCTAGACTTCTAAAAATGTAATCTAGTCCTCTGATTCTTACATTGTAACTATCTGCCTGTCTTACAAACGCTATAATCCAAGCTGTGTCTAAATTACTGTTAGTGGTGTCTCCGGCACGACCTAGACTAAAATCATTTAATAGATCAATATTTGCCGAGGTAATAATTTTCCAAGAACTTTCTATGGATTCATAACGTAGACCAAAATTTACATTCAAACTGATGAGATTGGTCATTTCATTTTCTAGAGCAGTTGGCAGGTTGTTGATGAATCTAGGAACAATGCGTGTTGCAATTGCCCCCGTAGGTACAACATCATTAAGCACTATAGGACCAAGTCCGTTGGCCAGTGCTCCGCGGCCGGCATTGGTTCCATCTCCTGTAATTTTAACAACTTTGACCCAGATTCTATCTGTCTGTTCTACATCTGCGGCACTGACGTTGACAATTGCGCCCTTTTTAAAGGCCTTGCCGGCAGGAGGTTCAAATTTAATCAGTGCCCCTGCAAACACATATTTCAAAGAGTTAGTGGTGTATGTACCAACCTTGAACAATGACTGATCTATGTTGTTGATAAAATATCCTGTGGATGAATTTACATCGTTGGTAGTCTGTGCCCAAAGTGTGTTTGAATCTGTAAATTGTATTTTTGTGAAATTTGTAAGATAAAAATTATAAACATCTGTGTTGGTCAACAGGGGTTCTATGTTGTTTCTAATATAATTTATAATATCAATTCTATTGGTATACTTGAAAGACTCTGTTCTTTCTGTTTGTTCTTTGTATATCACACCATCGTCAGCAAAGACATTTACACTTGAGTATTTTCCGCTGGCATCAATCACGTCAAAATTTCTACTGATGCCGCTGCTGGTTCGATTGATGGCCTTGACTTTTAAAATATCTTGACTGCTGGACAATGGGGCTAGATTATAATCTTCTCCGGTGATCATGCGATTCTGTGTGTAATAAATTGCAGGAGCACGAGCTTTGATACTGTCGATGTCTTCAGAAGCTGTTGCTGTGCTAATGGTATATTTTAAACTACAGCTGATCAGTAGGTCGTGTCTCACGCCTGCTTTGTTTATATAAGGCACAGAGATATTAATTGCTCGCATTTCAGCAGGACTCACTGTGTAGCTAAGACCGTTGCTGACTCTATAATAGGCTTTGAAAGCGCCTTGGGGTAAGTTGCCATAGGTACCATCTGCAAATACCAAATCAATTTTGTCATCTTCTTTGGTAATCACACTATAGATATTTCTTATGTTTGAATTGATACTGTTGTAGGCAATGTTGCTGCCTGTGATGCTGCTGACTTTGGTCCATTCGGATGCCTGTGTGCCGTCTGAATTTGTGGCAAACAACCAAACATCTGAATCATTTATTCCTGTGACATCAACAGACACCACTTCGTTGGTAGTAGGAACATCAATGCTGAAATCAGTTAATTCCAGACTGCCTTGTTTTAACAACATAAAGAATCCAGTGTTAGCACTGGCACTGCCTTTGCCGTCTTGTCTATAGATAAATCCCAATTGGCTGCCTGGTATAGGCGGTTCTTCATAATAATCTTCGGCGCCGATAAAACTGGTACTTACCAATTCAAACGGCATCTTTCTGCTGGCCACTATTTTTTCAAAGTTGAAAATTGGCACATCTGTAAAGTTGGATCTAAATCTATACTGCTGTGAATCAATGCCTTGAATTGTGTCTGTACCTTGACTACGGCCGAATTCAGTGTTGTCTGCCATTGCAGAATTTATAACAAGAAGAAATTGTTCAATCCAATTTGAATTGGTAGGATCATTCCAAATAATTGTTTGGCTGGCAAGATTCTTGTTATTGCTGTCTAGTACACCTTCTGTGGTAGATACTGTGTCAAATTTAATTAGGCCTTGTGCAGGAATGTTTCTTCTACTGTTGTAAGAAATCAGGCGTGATAGTCTCAGCACAGATTCTTTGGTTTCAGCTAGTTCTAAAAAGTTTTCTCTGCTGGCTAGGTCAGTACGGAAGGCTAGACTCTGTCCTAAAAATGCTACTGCATCTATCAGTGCTAGATATTCTGAACTTTCGATGTAATCGTTGAAATCTTCTGGGTAATTTTCACGAAGATAGGTAATAATAACTCTACGCAGATTTTCAAAATCATAGCTTTTAAAGTCAGCATTTTTAAAGGTCTGATAAATTCTTTTCCAGTCCTGGTTTAAAATTAAATTGTTCTGTCGAGACGTAGTGGTCATTTTCTTTCCCTATACTGATATTTATCGTAAAAATAAAATGCGCATTTTATGTTATTGTGTTATCTCTATCAAAATTCAAACGCAGTGTATCGGTGATATCAAATGGCAGTATCACTATTTCTGCTTCTATGCGTATGCCTTGTTGTGTACTGTCTATGGACACAGAGTTTACTTTCACACGTTTGTCAAAATTAATAATTTCTTCAACATCTTTGGCAATTGCTGATTTTATTTCTGGGGTAAAATTTTCAAATAGTGTATCCCAGATAATTGTTCCAAATTTGGGATTTTCTAGTTTTTCACCTTTTCTGATATAGAAATGATTGATAATATCCTGTTTGATCAATTCTGCATCGTATAACTTGTAGTTTCGTTTAAATTCTTTAGAACTAAATCCTCTGTATCGAAAGTTGCCAGAATTTGCATTCCCTATACTGGCTTTGTTTTTTGCAATGACTTTGTTGGTGTATATTTTTGCCATAATTTATTTCCTTAGAAAGGAGTGTCGCTTGGTTTTTTGTATTTGCGCCAATCACCGGGTGGTGTTCGCATACTGGTACTTTCACCTTCGTAACGACCATCAACGTCCCGATCTGTTAGATCTGGTTTGACTTTTGTGGCGTCTAGATTTTCGTGAAAGGGATACGGTTCAGCTGTGGGCATTCTTCTTACTATAACTGTTTTGTCTACATCATCTTCGTTGGGTGCTGGAAGATCAGGAAGGCTGTGAGTCTTTAATATTTTTGGTAATACTGCCGATTCTGCCGTTGCCGCTGCTGGACCGTTCATATGAATCTGGGGGGCAGTTTCTACAATATTGCCGCCAGCTTTTGTTTCGTTAGATCCACCTGAAGTGTTCTTGATACTGCCGCTAACATTAATATTACTGTCCCCAGTAACTGTCATTTTATGGCCGGCGCCAATTGTTTCATCTAAAGCTGATTTAATATGTATTTTTTGATCGGCATCTACAATTAAAATATGATCTTGTATCACGTGAGTGTGCATTTCTCCGTTTACTTTGATATTAAAATTACGGCCCGCTTCCATATTAATATCACGATCAGCAACAAAATTAAAATCTTGCTTGGTTCTGATGTTAATACTGTCTTCGGCATAGATATCAATTTTACCGTCGCTGGTAAATTCAATCCAGGCTGTGCCTCTACTGTTTCCAATGTAAATTAAATCTTCAGAATTGTGAAATAACAATTGATGTCCTGTCCTGGTCCTGATTCTAAAATGTTCGTTGTAGGGAATATCTTTTAGTCCTTCAGGATTTTTTACATAGGTAGGGGGTCCGTCAGTGGGTTTTGTTTCTCTATAGTATCTATCATCGCCGTCATCCATGACAAAATGTGTGCCGCCCAGTCTTTGAACCGGCACTGGGTTTGGAGTAGGACTTTCTCTATTTCCCAAAAACTTTTTCTTACCGTTCCTGTCTACAGGCCCGGGACTGCTCATGCCAAACACCATGTTTGGTACATCTCGTCTTGATGTAGAAGTACTGGTGCCTCTTACTTCATCTCTAGTTAGACCCTGAATTTTAAATCGTCTAGCAATAGGATGCACGGCTCTAGGTATTTTATCAATTTCTAAATTCTTGTCGCCTTCATTGGCTTTTCTATTGTGTTCAACTACTGGCAGCGGATGTTCTTCTTGCTTGTAGTCTTCGTCTGTTTTGTATACCGTAGTTCCGCCGATAGCGGGTACCATGTGATTTTGAAATTTATCTTGGACATTTCCTATCCAATATCCCTGATCTGGCTTTCCGTCTATGAACAGCACAATGCCAGTTACACCAGTGTCAGGCGGAACGCCCCAGAATCCATAGCTCATCTGAGAATCATCTGCTGTGACATTTTGTCCAGTAAACTCAAAAGGCGTACATCCATAAAACGGACTGGCATATTTTACAAAATAGGTTTGACTTTCATTGCCTACTTGATTTCCAGAATCTCTAATGAGCACAACTTCGAGGCCGCCTTGAAACAACAGATCTGCATGGCCTATAATTTTAGCCAAATAAGGAGCTCCGGTGAGACTACCCTGTGAATTTTCTCGTTGGTCTTCTCTTTTTTCAATCATATTATTCGCCCGGGTTGTTTAGGTATGTGCCAGTATCTGGTTCTGGTTTATCTGTCTTTGTTGGGAACACATCTCCACTGCCGCTTTGATCTTGAGCAGGAATTCTAAAACCTGCCACTACCTGAGTAAATAAATTGCTTTTAAATCTAGCTTCTACTTTTGTGACCTTAAACAATCCACTAAACGGGCTGGGACTCTGTCCCTCAGGAAAATAATAGCCGCCGGGATCGGCAGCTGCTGCGCCTCCGGCATCTGGATCTGCAGGAGTTCTAAAATTTACCACCACCCAAATATCTGTGGCTTCATGATTCATGGTTCCATTTTCAGTTACTTGATCATCACTGTCGCTGTGAAAATTGCTGTATCCAACTTCAGGGAGGAAATAGGGATCGCCTAAAATTTCTAAATCTAGATTTATTTGATTTCCTACACTGTTGAGATAGGCCATATAAAATTCATTGGCGATTTTTTGTTCTGTGCTGGTTTGGCCCGACCCACCCTTAAACGGAATATTTCCTGTAGCCATGTCAAATTTTGCAGAAGCAGCATTTCCTCCCACTGATGGGCCTGTGGCTCCTGTTGCCTGTTTGCTAGTCATGGTGGGGCCTGGCACAGATGTATTTGTGGAATTATTAGCAACGCCGCCTGAGTCTTCAACCTTGTTGGGATCGATGGCTGTAAACAACATATTTTTTATTTCAATATTGAATTTTATAATGTCTGTGTTTAATCCTGTGTATATATAGTTGTATTCTTTTTGTGCGGCACTTTTACAGGCTGCTATTCCTTTACTTGTGGCTTCTGGCGATAGGTAAGCACTGTGATGTATTTTATAGGGCTGCACTCGAAAAGTAATATCTTTGGCAAAATCTTTAAGTTTGGGATCAAATTCTAATAGTTTTACATCGACATTAGTTTTCCACCAAGTTACCCTACCTTGGCTGTCAATTAGATCTTCCTTAGTTGCTCGATCTCTAGCTTCTCTAGTGCTGAGAATCACCTGATCAATGATGTTTGTGATACTGGTATCTTGACTAAATTGCAGAGACTTTTCTTTGGGATTGATAGACATTTTTCCTCTAATGATTTTTCCGCTAGCTTCGTCGTAGATGTCTCCGGCACGTTTGGGTTTTTCAGTTCCGCCTTGGCTTTCTGGTGTAAACTCTAGGTCATTGCCGGGTTTTCGACCATAAGGATTATCTCCTACAAATTCAACATTGTACCTGTCCGCATAGGTTTTTTTATTATCTTTTTTCAGTTGATCTTCTCTCTTGTTTAAAAAAGATACTAAACTGAATTCAGGATGATCAACCAGCACTTCATTGCTGTTTTTGCCCACAAGTTTTACGTCGTTAAAAACTTTGTTCATCTGTTGAGATAATGCCACATGATTATAAGGAAAGCATTCTACCTTGTAGGTACTGCCAGCTTCGTTGACTGTGAAGTTTGCATTCATTAGTTTTACTAACCAATTAAACGGACCCACAGTCATACTAGATCCAGGGCCTGTCCATCCTTGAAATTCCAGTCTCAACACATAGGCAGCATTATCAAGATAACTCTTGTATCCAGAATTTACCGCCGCTGCCTGACAGCTTTGAAGGAATAGTCCCATACTGTAAGGTTCAAATATTTCAAATTCAAGTTTTGACCAAGGTCCTGACCCTGTGCCGTTAGTAGGAACTACAAAATTTGTTATCGAAACATTGTCAATGTAATATTCAGGAGCACCGTAGGCTGTTTGTACTCTTGCAGCGCCATCGCCGCCACCACTTGATACAATAACATTTGGCAATGGGCCGCTGCGGTAAGATTGAGAATTTAGCTGTGCTGGGCTAGCACACGAAAATGTAAACAAACAATTGTATGTGGCAAATTGTTCTAGGATGTTAGGTAGCGCCATATTTAACTTCCAGCGGTGGTTGATAAGGCAGCATTGATATTGGCTTTAGCTGGACAGAAAATTGTGGTGCCAGGAGAAAAATCGTAGATGGGATCTTTGAGTATTGATCTATTTCTTTGTGCAAATACCCACCACAATTTTGCATCTTGATAAAGGTCAAATGCCAATAGATCTGGACGATGTCTGTATTGATTTTCAATGACATATTTAAAATCATCATCCGAAGTTGGAATTTTTCTTAGAGTAAGTAATTCCAAATACAATGTATTTTGTTTGGTTATGTACCAAGGACTAGTTTTTTTATAAATTGCCATATATTAGAAAGGAATATTACCGCCGTTATTGACATATGCGTCAAGATTAAATCCTCTTTGACTACTTTTACTATACACAGGCTGGCAAGTAATTTGTATGGTGCTTAATCTAGGTATAGATGCTCCGGCTGCAAGTATATAGTGAACATCATCTTTAAAATCAACCTGAAAAGATTTTATCACCACAGGAATATATTTTAATACTGCACCATACCCAGACAAGGTACAAATAGGAGGAGGATTTCCTTGTGGAGAACTGTTCCCATAAAACATTTTGGTAAGACCACGACCTAGAGCAATGGTACGCAACCAATCTCGAGCATCCTCTTCGGTTTCAACCGGAAACTCTCCGCTGATTGAAATATCTTCCGAAGTGCTGTTTTTATAAACAGCATGAGGAAAATTTGCATGAACCAGTTCTTGATTGTTATAATTTGCTTTGTTTGATAGACTGAAAGAAGGCGTTGTTGGAAAAATAATTTCACCAAACATTGAGTCAATTCTTATACGCCAGTCACCTTCGTTGCTGGGATATACCTGCACCACCGAAGCTTCTTCGCCTAGTGCTAGAGTGGCTGTGCTGGGAATATTTTTTGATCGGGCAGCACTGATCAAATCAAGTCCTATACTTGCTAACGCAGCAGCAGTTGGTTGTCCTGCGCCGTTCAACAATCCGGTGGCTAATCCGGCAATGTTTCCTCCTGATGCAATATTGTCAATAACACCTTTGCCGGCTGTGGCAAAACTACCTGCGACTCCCGACAATGATGTCAAACCGTTTTGTGCAAGATTTTGCACGGTTCCGGATAAATTACTAACACTAGATGAATTTAATTTGCCAGTGATACCATTCAAGCTGCTGCCAAAACCACCACTTAACCTATTGACAGTGGCATCTAGATTTTGTTTGTCAAAATTTACACTAGGCATACTGAAATTACCAGCAGACTGATTTGCAGCATTGGCTAGATTACCTAGATTGCTGCTGATGTTTGAAGCTAGATTTTGTATTGGGTTTATAGACAATGGCATAATTAATATCCGTTTTGTCTATTTATTCTTTGTAAAATGTGCTATTATATTACTAAAAGGAATAACATTTAATGACCATTATTGCCCAGCCGCCCAAGATCAAATACCTTACCAACAAGGATTTGCTCCGAGAAATACATCTTAGTAAAAATACCTACTGTAGTTTTACTCTGCCCGAATACGGCGAATACGATCTTATTGTTGCTAATCTTGCAAAAATCAATGTGAGAACTGTGGCTGAAGCCAAAAGAAATAGAGCTGTAAAAATGGCAAAACAGGCTCACGAAGCAGCCGTGATTGCAGGTGGTAAAAAAATATCCATTAAAGAATTTGAAGTAGACTATCGCAAGGTACAAAAGCAGGATTTGGTATTTCGTGTGATGACTTTTGATCATATTCCGCTGGCGCCGGGGCGCAAAAAGACTCTGAAGAATACTGCTGACAGTCACGACAAAGTGAACTTTCCTCCTTTTCAGCATTGGAAGTTTGATGACAATGATAATTTAATCTGTGTAGGAAAAAGCCATTGGAAAGGCGGATTGCTTGATGGCGTTTTTAACAAAGAACATGGTCAAATGACCAACAATCTAGCTCGTATGTTTATCAAACTCTGCGAAAGATATGCCACTCGAGGCAACGTTAGAGGATATACCTACAACGATGAAATGCGTGGACAGGCTATCCTACAACTGACTCAGATCGGTCTACAGTTTGATGAATCAAAATCAGACAATCCTTTTGCCTATTATACCGCTGCCGTTACTAACTCGTTTGTTAGAATCATTAACATAGAAAAACGCAATCAAAATATTCGAGATGATATTCTAGAAATGAACGGAATGAATCCCAGCTGGACTCGACAGAATAGTGGAAACGGAGTCAGTGGTGCTGTAAGTACCAGTTCAGTAGATGGGAGTGATTGGGATTGACCTAGTTGTTGTAGATGTGTTACAATAACTAAGGAGATTCTATGAACCTATTTAAAAAAGTAGCTTGTTTTACTGATATACATTTTGGCCTAAAAGGCGGCAGTCGCACACACAATCAAGATTGCGAAGATTTTGTTTCTTGGTTTTGTGATACTGCTCGAGCACAGGGTTGCGAAACTGCAATCTTCCTAGGTGACTGGCACCATAATCGCAGTACTACAGATGTTAGTACCATGAATTATACTGTCAGCAACTTAGAAAAACTGAGTCAATCATTTGAGAAAGTCTATTTCATTCTAGGCAATCACGATCTGTTCTACAAAGACAAACGTGAAATTAACTCCGTAGAGTTTATGCGCCTGTTTCCTAATATTATTCCGATTAGGGAAACGCTAACTCTAGGCGATGTAACTATTATGCCTTGGCTAGTTGCCGATGAGTGGCGAGATATTCCTAACATCAAAAGCAGATATCTGTTTGGACATTTAGAATTGCCCAGCTTTTATATGAATGCCATGATACAGATGCCTGATCACGGAACTATTCAGTCTGGACATTTTGTAAATCAGGAATATGTGTTTACAGGGCACTTTCACAAACGTCAACACAGTAGAAATATTCATTACATCGGCAATGCTTTTCCTCACAACTATGCAGATGCAGGTGACGACGATCGTGGTATGATGATGTTAGAGTGGGGAGGAGAACCTAAGTTCGAGTCTTGGCCCGGACAGCCTACCTTTAGAACATATAAACTGAGTCAGATCATTGACAAACCAGATCAATTGCTACGAGAACGTATGCACTGTCGTGTGACTATTGATTTGCCTCTCAGTTTTGAAGAAGCCAATTTCATCAAAGAAACATTTATGCCGCAGTACAAACTGCGAGAACTCATGTTAATTCCGGAAAAAGTTGAAGTTGATGCTAACTCAACTCCGATTGATATCAACTTTGAAAGTGTAGACACCATTGTGATGAATCAGATAAACGCCATTGACAGCGATACCTTTGAAAAGAGTCTGCTGTTGGAGATATATAACGACCTATGATTAAGATACAGAATTTAACCGTACGTAATTTTATGAGCGTGGGCGCACAAACACAAGCCATTGATTTTGATCGAGGACAACTTACCTTAGTCTTAGGCGAGAATCTTGACCTAGGTGGTGACGATAGCGGTGCTCGAAATGGCACAGGCAAGACCACAATCATCAACGGCCTGAGTTATGCTATCTATGGCAATGCATTAACCAACATCAAGAAAGATAATCTTGTAAACAAAATCAACAACAAAGGCATGTTGGTTACCATGAGTTTTGAAAAAGACGGAGTGGACTATCATATTGAACGTGGTCGTAAGCCCAACGTTCTAAAGTTTACTGTCAATGGACGAGAACAAGAAAATCTAGATCAAGACGAAAGTCAAGGTGACAGCAGAGAAACACAAAAAGCTATAGAAGATGTGTTTGGTATGACTCATGACATGTTCAAACATCTTGTGGCATTGAACACCTACACAGAACCGTTTTTATCAATGAAAGCTGCTGATCAACGAGCCATCATTGAACAGTTATTGGGTATTACCTTGTTGAGTGAAAAAGCCGAAGCTCTTAAAGAATTGATCAAGATCAGCAAGGATTCTATAGTTACAGAAAATACCAAGATCGAAACTATAAAAATATCCAACGACCGCATACAACAAAGCATAGAATCACTAGAGCGGAAACAAAAGATGTGGGAAGAGCAGAACGAGACTAGCATCACTAATCTTGCCAGAGCCATCGAACAACTCCTAGACATAGACATTGACCAAGAAATTGCGGCACATAGATCTTTGGATACTTATAACACAAAACGCAAGGCCATCAATGATCTCACCGGTTGGATCAAGCGATGTGAGCTAGACGAAGCTAGAGAAATTAAGGAGATGGATAAACTTAAAGCAGATATTGCTAGTTTAGAAAATCATACCTGTCATAGCTGTGGACAAGGCTTTCACGACGACAAACAGGTGGCGTTGTTAGAAAAGAAACGCAAAGATCTGCAAGAAACTGCCTTGCAGGCATTGGCAACTAATACTCAATGGTTGGAACATATCGATGCTGTTAAAGCATTAGGTGAACTAGGTGAAATTCCCGCAGTGATCTACGACAATCTAGAACAGGCATTGAATCACAAAAACACACTCAGTGGGCTTGAACGTGATATAGAGATCAAAGCAGGCGAAACTAATCCCTATCTTGAACAGATTGAAGAATTAAAACACACCGCATTACAGGTCATTGACTATGACAATCTTAATAAAATAATCAGAATCAAAGATCATCAAGAGTTTTTGCACAAGCTACTGACCAACAAAGACAGTTTTATTCGTAAACGCATAATTGATCAGAACTTGGCCTATCTCAATCAACGATTGACTTATTATCTAGATAAGATTGGCCTGCCGCACACTGTAGAGTTTCAAAACGATCTTACCGTGATCATTACACAGTTGGGACAGGATCTAGACTTTGACAATCTCAGTAGAGGTGAACGTAATAGACTTATATTAAGTTTGAGTTGGGCATTCCGTGATGTGTGGGAAAATCTATATCAGGCCATTAACCTATTATTCATCGACGAACTGGTAGATTCAGGTATGGATGCCAGCGGTGTTGAATCAAGCATTGCTGTGCTCAAGAAGATGACACGTGAACGCAACAAGAATGTTTTCCTAATTAGTCATAGAGACGATCTAACCAGCCGTGTTAATCACGTGCTCAAAGTTATCAAGGAGAACGGATTTACAAGCTATAGCAACGATGTGGAGATTGTTGCTTGACTACAGAAGCACACGATAAAATGATTCAGGCCTTCCAGGAATATTTTAAATGGCAGGATCGGTTTGAATACAAAAATTCAGACGAAGCAGGCATCAAAGCAAGAAACGCACTATCAGAAATTAGAGATCAAGCCAGCATACGAAGAGTAGAAATACAAACAAAGAGAGAAGTACGCAAACAAGCCAGAAAAGGCATGGTAGGCAGGCCTCCTAAGATACATAAGGGATGACATGGTTGTATAAGAAAAAAATCGTTGAAGAAGTATCAGAAGAATATATCGGATTCGTATATCTTATTACCAATGTCGTCTCTGGGCGCAAGTATATAGGCAAAAAACTAGCAAAATTCGCTAAAACAACATACAAAACAATCACACTTAAAAACGGCAAGAAGAAGAAAAAGAAGATTAGAGGCAAGATCGAAAGCGACTGGAAGGACTATTATGGTTCTAGCGATGCGCTAACAGCAGACATACAGGCACTAGGCAAAGATAACTTCACCAGAGAAATACTATTTTACTGCAAAAACAAATCAGAATGCAGCTACATCGAGGCAAGAGAACAATTCAAACACAAAGTTCTAGAATCCACTGACTGGTATAACGGTCACATACAGGTTCGAGTTCACGGCTCACACATCCTCAAAAAACCCAAAAAGTAATAGACAGACACCGCCGTAAGGCACATCTAGGCTCAATAAATTCAGGCAAAAGACTGCCAAATAAGCCCGCACCGGCGTTGTTAGTGTGCCCTTAAAGCTGGATCTCGGATCACAGTCAATGGAATTCCCTACTTGGTAGAGGGGTTGTACAGTAGTATCCTTAACAGGACCACGATCGGATATGCCTACGGAACCGGTTTACTGTACAAGAAAAAGTTATTCAAGGCTAAAAGAGGGTGAAGAACCCACGGCTGTAAGTATGTTAGCGTATATTTGCAGACCCGCCGTCGTATTAAGACGCAGCTAAAGGTACCGGACGACCGCCTTGGTAATGCTGTAACGCTATGTGACATTGTGCAACTCAGATAATGTTCATTTTTAGCCCGTCAGGGCTAAGTGTGACTGAACAATCTAGATAATATTTAAAGTGCTTTGCACTTAATGTAATCAATGTTAAGAGAAAGAAAATTCGTTGAGCGACAAGCGAAAACGAATATGAGCTTTAGCTCATAGCTGTAATAAATAACAAATAAGTCTTAGGTATAAAAATGAGAATTGCAACATTAATGGAATCTCACATTCACAAAGGTCGTAGATTACTTCGTGAAAGCTGTGACGGGTTGACTGAAAGTCAACGGATTATTGTAGAAGGTATCTACAATGAATTCGTACCTTTAATTGAAGCTAGTCTAACAGCTGATCAAGTTAAAGGAATCTTTAAAAATGTTGAACAAGCTGCTGTTGCAGGTGGCGATAATAGAACCCTTGCAGGACTTGGTGTAGATGGTGTTAAACAGGTCAACGATACTGTTAATAATGTTGGTAAGTGGCTACAGAATACAACTCCTGTTAAAATGGCCGATCAAAAGTTTGAAAAACTCAAGAATGATATTAATAAAAAATTTCCTGATTCGAAACTCCTAGACGGCATTTCAAATCTAGGTATCTGGATGAAAGAGAATCCAGGCAAAAGCGCAGCAGTTATCGGTGTACTAACTGCACTAGCATCCTTGGCAGGTGGACCAATTGGTGGTGCCATAGCTGGTCAAGTGTTGCGAGGTGCAGCTGAACTGATCAAAGGTGAAAAACTTTCTACTGCTATCGGCAAAGGTGTCAAAACAGCAGCATTTGGTTTCCTATCTGGTAAAGCATTTGAGATGTTGGGTAACTGGATGGCAGGATTCCGTGAACAATCTATACCATTTGGATCAGGTGATGCTGGCCTAGAAAACATCAGTTGGGATGCAACTAAAACCCTTAAATCTCCAGGAATGGAGTGGACACAGACAACACAAGGATTTAATGCTCTTGTTAAACCAGAAGAAGCCAGTGCTATTCGAGCAGCAATGAATCTAGTTAAAGGTGGTGGAGATGGAGCCGTTGAAGGATTTGATCAGTTAAAAATGGTTGCTGACATAGTTGGTAGTAAAGATTATATGGCAGACATGCAGGGTATGGTAGACGGTGCATGGAAAGCAGCTAAAGACAACGATAGTCTATTACAATTTATTAACACCGCTAAACAAGGACTTCAAGCAGGAGCTCAAGGTGCTGTAGCTGCTTCGACTGGATCTGAAAAGAAAGAAAGTTATTATGTGCAGACTCGCCCACTAAGCGAAGGTCAGGTTTATCTATTATTAAAGAAAATTTCAACTACCGACCAGCTCGATGAAGGTCCTATGGATTGGATTAAAAAAGGTGCAGCAGCAGTAGGCAAGGGTATCAGCCGTGTTGGACAAAACATCACTAATAAAGTTACTTACGAAAAATTATTGGCCGGCTGGAAATTAGACGGATCCCCAACAGATTCTGAAGAATTAAAAAAGTTTTTGACCAGTATGGAAATATCAGATGACATTGTTAACAAAGTCTATACTGATATGAAACTAGACACCACAAGCCCAGCTGAAACTCCGGCTGCCGCAACTAGTGGTTATGCAGAAATTAAAAAGTCAATTATGCAGTTAAATACTAAAGATCGGCAACGCATGATACAATATCTTACCAAACAAATAGGAAAAGCATGATATGAGAATACAAGAAATATTAATCGAATCACATCAACTTGATGAAGGTCCTCTTTTAAATAAAATTGGGACAGCTGTAGGTAAAGGTGTTGGTACGTTGGCCAAAGGTGTTGGAGCAGTAGCTGGTGGTGTAGCAGGGCTTGGCTCAGCAGTGAAAAAAGGATTTCAAGCAGGTAAAGCCACTGTAGGCGGTGCAGGCGATGCAGATCCCGCGGCAGGTGGTGCGGCAGCAACTAAAAAGCCAGCAGCAGGTGGAGGGACTTCTACACAACCCAAAGGTTTTATAGCGGGTGTAAAAGCAGGACAAAACCAAGGACTATCAGCCATAAACGATCCAAATGTTGTTGGCAGTTCATCTAGTGGATCAGCAGGTGGAGAAGAAGATCCAGCAGGTGGAGCAGCACCAGAAGCTAAGCCAGCAGCAGGTGGAGCAGCGCCAGCAGCAGGTGGAGCAGCGCCAGCAGCAGGTGGAGCAGCGACCCCTCCTAGTACCACAGACATCAACAAGGCAGGTCCAAAAGGTACCGCTCAAGCCAAGCCAATTCAGGGCACGGCAGCAAAACAGGCAGCTGCTAAAACTGGAGCTGCACTTGCAGGTCAAGATCAAGCACAAGCTGGTCAAACAATGTATTCTCAGGTTAAGGCCAACGTTGACAAATTAGACAAAAAAGGCAAGCAGAGAATTTTGCAATTGTTGCAAAAATCTCTGGCAGCACCAGAAGCTAAACCAGCAGCAGGTGGTGCAATGGGCCAGATGGCTGGCCAATTAGCTAAAGGTGGAGCAGTACCTAACACTATGGCTAATGCTCCAGTTAGTAAAACTAACAAGGCTAAACCTGGTAATCCAAATTTAGCACAAGCCGCAGAGCCAACAGCAGCACCGGCTGCTCCGGAAAAAGCAGCACCAGGAGCAACTACAACAACGCCAAGCGGTGAAAAAGTTCTTGCAAATCCTGTGGCCACTGTTGGAACTAAACGTGCTGCTAACATTGGCCAGCAGACATTTGATACACAAACAGGTAAGTCATTACCTGGTCAGGCACTTAATAATGTTCGCAAGAAAGCAGAATACGGTTCAGGAGCATTAGGCGCAGCAAGAAAAAGAAACAAAGCAGGCGCAGCACAACCAGAAATGGCCAGTAAAATCAATATCGGCGGTACGGTACTTGAAGGGTTTAGTCTTTTTAGAAAGAAATAAACAAAATAAAAGGACTCCTGGGAGTCCTTTTTGTTAGAAGAACGGTAAGTTTGTCTTCTTAGTAGTTTCTAAATTGTCTTTGATTATCTCACCTATGATTTCTCTCTCATCCCAACTGAGATTCATGGCTTCGGCATAACTCATACCACGCATATACCAGGCCATTTGAAAAGCTTCTTTCTTGATCTTCCGTACCTCTTTTTCCATCCTTTCGGCTTCCTGTAAGATCTCCGGTACGGAAAGTTTTAAGATCTTACTGCGAAAAAATTTGATTGGTCCATGGTTACCGGCATTAGAAATTCTGTTTCACAACTGGTACACTTGACTTCTAGAGCAGGAATATCAATCTTGGTTTTCAATGCCTGCACATGTTCTGCAATGGCATTGAAAATTTCTTTAGGTGCATTGTGAATAAAGTTTTTTATTTCAGTCGCATCAGTTTCAATACCATCTGGAGTTTCTATCTGTGCTACACATTGAGCAATTACATCAACTGTTAGTTGTGTGAGTTTACTAAAACTCTTGCCAAACTTGTCTAATTTTTCTTCATCGCTGAGTTTGTCGTCGTTGATTACACTAAAAATACGCTGTTGCTCCAGACTTTTCAAACTGGTCTGAGTCATTTCTAGATAGGTGTAAGGTCTAACATAAACAGTTAACGGATCAACAACAACCTTGGGATCAAACTGGAATTGATTTAATTTTTCCAACCACGTGTTGAGATTGATTTCATAATCATTTACGGCTTCACAACTTGGGCAATTTGTGCTGACTTCCATTTTTTCCCCGTAGGTTGCAATACGTACAGCTACTAACACAGCGTCAACATCGATACTGGGCATCTTCCACGGATCTTGAATTGCAGGAATACAGCTTTTGACCACTTCCACAGTGCTTTGACCATTCAACAGTGCATCTGGAGTTTTAAACATCAGTTCATCTTTGGCAGTCATTGCATAGACAGCATAGTCGCCTGTGGTGCTTTTATCCAAAGCATCTTTGGCATAGTATTCACCCTTAGAAGGCAACCTAATATAGATTTTAGGCTGTCTGTACCAATTGGACAACATGGTCTTTTTGGGCTGTGGGGGTTGGTTGTTTTCCATAGATTTAATCTCCAATAAATACTATTAACGGTATCTTATTTATATACGCAGTTTTTCCGGAAAAATAAATGGCTCAAAAAGTAGAAATTGACATTCCTGGCATTGGCAAAGTACTTGCTGAAAATGCCGCATCAGAACATACTTTAGAAGAATTGTTAAAAGTGATGCAGGGCATCCAGAAACAATTGAAATCGCCTCAAGGCCCTAATAACAAGCCACCACCTAGTAAGGCACCATCACCATCACCCGGAGGCGCACCTGGCGCTTCCCCCGGTACAAACAAAGCTCAACAGCAGCAAACACAACAGATAGGAAAAAGCAGTAAAGGAATTACTGCACTAGGAATAGCCACAGGTGCGGCATCTACTGCATTTGGCAAAGTAACAACTGGAGCAGGCATTGTAGCTGGTAGTTTTCTAAGTCTAACTCAATCAGCATTTGCTGCCGCAGGCCAGTTGGCCGGTATGGGCAATAGTTTAACTGCCGCAGCCAGTTCGTTCAATATGATACCTGTGGTAGGACCAATGCTGGCAGGTGTGTTTGGTGCAGTGGCTGCTGCCGCTGAAAAACAACTGGGATCTTATCAGCAGTTAGCCAGCGTTGGTGCTACATTTGGCGGCAGTATGAATGCCATGACCAATGCTGCTTCAGGCGCAGGATTGACAGTAGAACAATTTGCCAAAGTAGTATCTAGTAACGGGCAAGCCATGGCTGAACTAGGTGGGACCACAGAAGAGGGAGCTAAAAGATTTGCCGACCTTGGCAAGAAGATGAAACAGAGTGGTCTAGGTGACGAACTGTTGAGATTGGGATATTCCACTGAAGGTATTAATAAAGGAATGGCTGGCTACATATCTACAATGGGATCTAGCGGCAGACTACAAGGTGCTAGTAATACTCAACTGGCACAGGGTGCTGCTACCTACATGAAAGAGCTAGATGGACTGTCTAAGATTACAGGACAAAATAGAGAGGACCTGGCCAAAGAACGAGATAGACTAGCCAAAGATGCACAGGTAGAAGCTGCTATGCAGCATCTGGATGAAAAACAACGATCAAATATGTTGACCTACATACAGAGTTTTCCCAAAGCACAGCAAAGCGCCATTAAAGATATGTTGGCCACTGGCACCATTACTTCTGAAGAAGGTGTAAAAATGGCAGCCATGTATCCCAAATTGGCCAGCCAGATGCAGGCACACGGACGCACACTGGCCGCCGGCGGCGAGATCAGCAAAGAAGCCATGAATACCACTAGAAACTCAGGTATTGAAGAAGCAAGAGAACGTAACAAGAATTTAAAAAGTGTTGGACTGTTCAACAAAGAAATGGGAGATACCTACAGTGGTGGTGCTGAGTTGGCAAGACAAAAGATTAATGGATTGGCTCAGGCTACAGATGAACAAGCCGAGGCGGTAAAAAAGGCCAATCAGGCAGAATCACTGGAAAAAGCCAAACAAAAAGTAGCTGAATTCAGTAATTCATTTAGCAATTTCTTGGCCAGTAGCGGCCTAATTGATATGATGATAGGTGCATTGGGCACACTGGCAGAGGTGGTTAGTGCTATATTAATACCTGCAACTAAACTGTTTACGGCTGCACTTGGAGTTGCTGTAGGCATTGTTCAAAACTATGTAATGCCAGCATTTAGAATTCTAGCAGATTTTGTAACTACTGCTGTGGTTCCAATAATAACAAAACTTGGAAATATCATTGGATCAATGTTAAATCCAATGTTAGAAAGTACAGGAGGAGTTCTTGGCCTATTTGAAAGTTCACTTTATGTAGTCAGTGATTTTATTGAAGACAATCTAGAACCTATATTGGCAGTATTCTTGGGTGTGATGATTGGTCTTACTGCTGCTAAAGTTGTGGCTACCGTTGCGGCTTGGGCCAGCGCAGCCGCTGATACAGCAAAGACCCTTGCTGCCTGGGGTTCAGCAGCAGCTGATACGGCCAAAGCAGTAGCATCGTTGCCATTTATTGCATCGTTAGTGGCAATGGCAGCAGGAGTATGGGCTGCTGTGGCTCCTTTTCTAGCAATAGCGGCTCCTGTGCTTGCAGTTATAGCTGCTGTAGGACTATTGGTCTATGGTGTTAAAAAATTAGGTGTTGACTTTACCGTGTTGAGTGATGCTGTTAGCTGGGTTGGTAGTTTGATGAAAACAGTATTTTTGCAACTGCAAAAAGGACTGTTTAGTGTATTAAATAAAATTCCCGGTATGCGAGGAGATTTTGACGAATCTATCAAAGGAGTAGATGCAAAATTAAACGAAGAAAGTGATAAAAGAAATCAGATTGCTACCAATATGGCTGATCAAATGAAAGCGAATCAAGCCGCAGATGCCAAAGCTGCTGCGGATAAAGCTGCTGCGGATAAAGCTGCCGCAGCTGACCGGGCCAAAGCTGAAAGAGAAGCTCTTAGAAAAACAAATCCAGAAGAAGCCAAAAAACTAGATGCTAGAGACAAACGTGATGCGGAAATAGCAAAACGAAATGAAGAACGTAACAAAGCTGCTATCAATAAAACACAAGGGGCTGGGCTAGCTGCTATTGATGCTAAAACCGAAGCTGAGAAAAAAGCAGCGGAAGCTAAAAAAGAAACCAAAGAAGTTGATCTATCCAGCCCACAGGCCATGCTAAAATCATTTAGCGAACAACAGAACGGATTTTTTGCCAACAACATTAAATCAGCGCAACAGCAACAAGAAAAAGAAAAAGCACTAGCATCAGCAAGGTCAGAAGTTCAAGAAGCTGATAAAAAATTTGCAGCTGCCAAAACTACTGAAGAAAAGAAATCAGCAATAACCGCTCTAGAAGCCGCAGAAAAACGGCTACTAACTGCTGAAAAAGAAAAAGCAGAAGCTGACAAAGGTGCAGACAAACTTAAACCATCACAGCAACAACAAGAAAAAGCACTGCAACAGCAACAAGAAAAAGAAAAAGCCTTGGCGGCAACAAGATCAGAACTTCAAGAATCTGAGAAAAAATATGCAGCTGCTAAAACTGATGAAGAAAAGAAATCAGCACTAGAATCGTTAACTGCTATACAAAAACGACTAGAAACTGCTAAGAAAGAAAAAGAAGAAGCTGATAAAAATGCTGCTAAATTGGTATCGGCTCCTGGGATTGCAGCACAGCAACTAGAAAAAGAAAAAGCACTGGCCTCAGCAAAAGCAACTTTTCAAGAATCTGAGAAAAAATATGCAGCTGCTAAAACTGATGAAGAAAAGAAATCAGCACTAGAATCGTTAACTGCTGCACAAAAACGACTAGAAACTGCTAAGAAAGAAAAAGAAGAAGCTGATAAAAATGCTGCTAAATTGGTATCGGCTCCTGGGATTGCAGCACAGCAACAACAAGAAAAAGCACTGCAACAGCAACTAGAAAAAGAAAAAGCACTGGCCTCAGCAAAAGCAACTTTTCAAGAATCTGAGAAAAAATATGCAGCTGCTAAAACTGATGAAGAAAAGAAA
>Ga0209191_1000114_pt1 | contig 63719 bp, 83 predicted proteins | sample S_130626_EF_Meta_FD_187320 | JGI IMG/M metagenome (GOLD analysis project Ga0209191, IMG submission 187320) | Freshwater microbial communities from Lake Simoncouche, Canada to study carbon cycling - S_130626_EF_MetaG (SPAdes) (version 2) | ecosystem: Environmental > Aquatic > Freshwater > Lake ...
ACAACAGATACCTTATATATTGGAAATCCCTCTGTTGCTAATACTACTGATATTGAAATTTGGAATCCTAGAGATGGATATTTAAGATTTGCTACCAACAACACCGAACGAATGCGCATCACTTCGGTAGGCAATACTCAGCCAGGGGCTGATAATGCCTATTCGCTAGGAGTCAGCGGTACACGATGGTCAGCAGTATGGGCAGCAAATGGCACTATTCAAACATCAGATGTGAGAGAAAAAAAGGATATTATTGATTCAGATTTAGGCTTAGGGTTTATCACCAAATTAAGACCTGTTTCATTCAAGTGGAAGGTGGGTCAAAATGTAGTGACTAGCCAAGTTGTAAAAGATGAGGAAGGCAATTCTATTTTAGATGAAGAAGGTATTGAAAAAACCGAGTCTGTACTAATTCCAAGAAAAGGCAAAAGAACTCATTATGGTTTGATTGCTCAGGAAGTGGAGGAAGTATTGGATGGTAAAGACTTTGGCGGGTTTATTCACGATGAAGAAACAGATACAAAGGGCTTGAGATATGACCAATTCGTTCCACTTTTGATTAAATCAATACAGGAATTGAATGAGAAAATCGTTATATTAGAGTCTAAACTAAAATGATATGACAAAGGATTTAGGCATCTATACGATTTATTCTGATGGCAAAGTTTATTCAAACAAGAGTAAAAAGTTTATAAAGCCACACATTGAAAATGGATATTATAGGATTGGACTATATATTGATAGCAAACCAAAAACCTATAAACTTCATAGATTGATAGGTGAATGCTTTATAGAAAAGCCTGATGGCAAGAATCAAATCAATCATAAGGATTGCAACAAACTCAATAATGATGTATCTAATTTGGAATGGTGCAACAATAGCGAGAATCAATTACACGCTTATAAAAATGGTTTGAATGTCAGCATTCATAAAAAATTAGTCTTGGATTTAGAGACAGGGGTTTATTATGATTCTGCTACTGAATTAGCAAACCTATTAGGCATGAATAGAGTCACACTAATCGGTAGATTGAACGGAAATCGTCACGAATTAAAAAGGTATAAATACGCATAACTTAAAAAACAAATCAAATGAAAATCACGCTAACAGAAGACCAAATCAAAATGCTAGAAGCATGGGCCGGGATGTCCTTCATTTAAATATACTATGGGAAATATTAATTCATACTCAACTGACAATGCAGTATCCTACAACGACAAGTTGATAGGTACTGATGCTGAGGACAGCAACAAGACTAAGAACTTTACTATCGGAAGTATTCTATCTATGCCTCTACCAAGTGTGCCTGTCTACGCTAACAATGCAGCGGCTATTGCAGCAGGGCTTGTTGTTGGACGTGTATACAGAATCACAGGGACAGGAAATCTAGGGATAGTGTTCTAAACACCTTCCCAATTAAATTTAATCTAATGGACATAAGAAAGATATCGGTAGGCCCAGATTACAAGGGCAGCTCAATGCATTACATTGTGGGGCAGAAGGTTCTAGGTGACAGCCATGAGATTCATCTCATCAAGTTTGTCATAGACACAGGATCAATTAGGATTTATATTATAAACGATAAGCAGGAGGTGGTAATGTGGAAGGAATTCAACTATACCATGCCTATTGCAATTGAATACAATATAAACTACTAATGCAGTCTCCATTTGATTTTATCGTAACACCTGTGAAGGGTGAGCGGTATAACAACACCAAGGATATTGGTGGCATTGAGTTTATTGTCAACACATCAGAGGAGGATCACAAGTTCTCCAACAGATATGGTGAGGTGATTGAGGTGCCATACGGATACGATGGTCCTATTCAGGTAGGCGATACACTACTAGTACACCACAATGCCTTCAAGTTCTACAACGATATTAGGGGTAGGCGTAAGAGCGGTCGGGCATTTTTTAGAGACGATAAGTTCTTCATTGAGCCTGATCAGTTTTTCATGTACCGTAGAAACGGCACGTGGAACACCTATGACAGGTACTGCTTTGTGAAGCCAATCCTTGCAATTGATTCGTATATTAAGAAGCCATTCACTCACGAGCCACTAATGGGTGAGATGGTGTACCCTAATGCATACCTTGTATCTCAAGGCGTGAAAGCTGGGGACATGGTCTGCTTCAAGCCTGACAGTGAGTATGAGTTTGATGTGGATGGAGAGAAGCTGTACAGGATGTATGACCACCAGATAACCATCAAGCTATGAGAGAGATAAAGCTAAAGATAATTGAGGCAGGGCACCAGGCTGTAGAGCAGCTTATTATGGTGGCTAAAGAGGCGATCATCAAGCATGACAATGAGGATGAGCTATCTGCTGACAGATTAAAGAATGCCGCAGCTACAAAGAAGTTAGCCATCTTTGATGCGTTTGAGATTCTCAATAGGATAGAGGCTGAGCGTGAAGCTCTTGAGATGTTGGATAAGGGAGTTAACAGAACAGAAACCAAACAAGGATTTGCAGAGCGAAGGTCTATATCGAATCGTTAAGGACTACGTTCCTCAGAATGCTCTTAGTAAGAAGAACAGCGGAAGGACATGGCTGTACGGTTACAATGAGCAGTACGACATGGTCGTTATATCTAGGACCGGAGAGATAGGTGATATCATAAATATCTCAGGGCTATGTATTGCCTTGCCTAAGGCACCTAAAGAATGCTTCTCAAGGAGCAAGAGCGTTAGGGATCAGTACTGGGAGAGACAGGAGCTACCAAAGGAGCTATCAAAGATACAGTCAATCTTCCACTGGAATGAGATGCCTGCTGAGTTTAAGGACAGCTGGGTAGACTACATTGAGGAGGAGTTCAATAGGCGTGAGGATGGCATGTGGTTCATGAATGATGGTGCACCAACGTACATGACAGGATCTCACTACATGTACTTGCAGTGGTCTAGCATTGACGTAGGGTATGCAGACTATCGTGAAGCCAACAGGATATTCTTTATTTTCTGGGAGGCATGTAAGGCAGACATGAGAGCATTTGGTATGATCTATCTAAAGATTAGACGTTCAGGGTTCTCGTTCATGTCATCATCAGAGTGCGTTAACATAGCCACTCTTGCTCGTGACTCTCGTGTTGGTATACTATCTAAGACAGGTGCTGATGCTAAGAAGATGTTCACTGACAAGGTGGTACCAATTAATAGCAGGCTACCATTCTTCTTCAGACCTATCATGGATGGTATGGACAAGCCAAAGACTGAACTTGCGTACCGAGTACCAGCATCTAAGATCACTAAGAAGAACATGGCCACTGTCGGAGACAATGATGTGCTTGGCCTTGATACCACAATTGACTGGAAGAACACTGAGGAGAACTCTTACGATGGTGAGAAGCTACTATTCTTGGCACATGATGAGAGTGCTAAGTGGACTAAGCCAAACAATATACTCAACAACTGGAGGGTAACCAAGACCTGTCTCAGGGTGGGTAGTAAGATTATAGGCAAGTGCATGATGGGATCTACATCGAATGCATTGAGCAAGGGTGGAGATAACTACAAGAAGCTATACGAGGACTCAAATGTATTAAACAGGAATGCGAATGGACAGACTAAGAGTGGACTATACTCTCTATTTATACCGATGGAGTGGAACATGGAGGGATTCATTGATAGGTACGGTATGCCTGTACTTAGAAAGCCTGCTGCTCCTATTCTGGGTGTTGACAACCAGATGATTCGTAACGGGGCTATAGACTACTGGGAGGCTGAGGTGGACTCATTGAAGAATGATGCCGATGCCCTCAACGAGTTCTATCGTCAGTTCCCTCGTACGGAGAGCCATGCATTCAGGGACGAGAGTAAGTCATCCATATTTAATTTGACCAAGATCTATCAGCAGATAGACTACAACGACTCCATGATTGAGGGGCAGATGGTTACACGTGGTGGGTTTCATTGGAAGGATGGTGAGAAGGACACTAAGGTTATATGGACACCTGACCAGCGTGGCAGGTTCTTAATTAGCTGGGTTCCTCCTACTAATATGCAGAACAATGTGATAACCAGGAATGGAATGAAGTACCCTGGGAATGAACACCTTGGTTCGTTTGGCTGTGACCCATACGATATCTCTGCCGTAGTAGGTGGGAGAGGATCTAATGGTGCATTGCATGGTATGACTAAGTACCACATGGACGATGCTCCTGCCAACCAGTTCTTCTTAGAGTACATTGCTAGACCACAGACTGCTGAGATATTCTTTGAGGATGTGCTGATGGCATGTATCTTTTATGGTATGCCAGTGCTTGCTGAGAACAACAAGGCACGTATACTGTACCACTTTAAGAACAGGGGCTACAGAGCGTTCTCATTGAACAGGCCCGATAGGGTGCTAAATAAGCTCAGTAAGACAGAGCGAGAGCTTGGGGGTATACCTAACTCAAGTGAAGAAGTTAAGCAGGCCCACGCCTCTGCAATTGAGTCGTACATAGAGAAGTTCGTTGGGTTCGATATGACATCTACTTATAGACCTGCTGATGAGATAGGCACCATGCCATTCATTAGAACACTTGAGGACTGGGCTAAGTTTGATATTAATGATAGAACAAAGCATGATGCATCAATCAGTTCGGGGTTAGCTATAATGGCAAATCAAAAACATGTATATTTACCAGATAAAAAAGAACCGAAAATTAGTGTTAATTTCGCGAAGTACGCTAACACTGGAAATCAAAGTCAAATTATTAGATGAATGGCCTGTATCTACAGACACATACGAAAAGATTTAAACGTACCATTTTACGTTGGGATAGGTAAAAACTTGAATCGAGCTTACTCAAAGTCTCACAGGAATAATCATTGGTTGTCTATAGTTCAGAAGACAGAATACGATGTTCACATTGTTTTTGATGAGATTGATTACGAATTTGCAAAAGAGAAAGAAAAAGAGTTTATTGATTTGTACAAAAGAAAAGTTGATGGTGGAACTCTTTGCAATATCACTAAGGGTGGAGATGGAGTCCTTGGAATAGTACATAGTGAGGAAGCCAGAAAAAAAATGGGTGAGCCAAATAAAGGCAAGACTATTTCAGAGTGGCATAGAAAAAGAATATCTGAGTTTCATACAGGAAAAGTAGTTGCTAAACAGACAAAAGAAAAGATGTCTGAAAAAATGTCTGGAGAAAACAACCACAGATATGGGGTAAATGCTTCTGAAGAAACAAAAAATAAAATGAGTGCTTCTGCAAGAAAAGGAGAGGATAATCATTCTTCTAAATTAATTGCATCAGACATATTAGAAATAAAAAAAATGAGTTCAGAAGGAATGAGCCAAAGAAAAATAGCTTTAAAATTTAATGTTACTAAGACTGCTATTTCTCGTATCATAAAAGGAATTACTTGGAAACACGTATAGAATGAAAGATGTCGTAGTTAATATATCCTCAACTGCATTTCCTAGTCAGTTTGTATCTGATGCTGAGAAAGCATCTCCAGAGTATGGACTACAAGTGGGCCAGAGCATACAGTACGAATGGTTCCGCAAAGATGGCAGCAATTGCAGATACTATAATCAGTGGGCTGAGTTTCATCGCTTGCGTTTGTACGCACGTGGTGAGCAGTCCATTCAGAAATATAAGAATGAGTTAGCCGTAGATGGTGACTTGTCTTACTTAAATCTAGACTGGACTCCTGTACCTATCCTACCTAAGTTTGTGGATATTGTCGTTAACGGCATGAATGACAGACTGTTTAAGGTTAAGGCATACGCACAGGATGCGATGTCTCAGGCAAAGCGTAGTAAGTATCAGGACATGATTGAGAGCCAGATGCTTGCTAAGGATCTTCTTTCTAAGATACAGCAGGAGACTGGCGTTGACCCATTTGTAACTAACCCAGAGGAGCTGCCTCAGACTGATGAGGAGCTATCACTATACATGCAGCTTAAGTATAAGCCTGCGATTGAGATAGCTGAAGAGGAGGCTATCAATACAATTTTTGATGAGAACCACTACCAGGATACACGCAAGCGTATTGACTATGACCTTGCAGTAATTGGTATAGGTATTGCTAGGCATCAGTTCCTGCTAGGTTCTGGTGTCGATGTGTCCTATGTTGACCCAGCGAATGTTGTGTACAGCTACACTGAGGACCCATTCTTTCAAGACTGCTTCTATTGGGGAGAGATAAAGACTCTTCCTATTACAGAGCTTTTAAAGATTGACCCAACTCTTAAAAATGAGCAGCTAGAAGAAATATCTAAGTACTCTCAGAGCTGGTATGACTACTACAATGTGGCTAGGTTCTATGAGAACAGTATGTTCAGTAGAGACACCTGCACACTACTTTACTTCAACTACAAGACCACTAAGAAGATGGTCTACAAGAAGAAGATTCTTGAGGGGGGTGGTACTCGTGTTATAGAGAAGGATGACAAGTTTAATCCTCCTGTAGAGATGATGGAGGAAGGGAAGTTTGAGAAGTTGGAGAAGACAATTGACGTTTGGTATGATGGTGTAATGGTGATGGGCACTAACTTCTTATTGAAGTGGGAGATGTCAGAGAACATGGTTAGACCAAAGTCTTCATCTCAGCATGCTATACCAAACTATGTAGCGGTAGCACCACGGATGTACAAGGGTGCCATTGAGTCGTTGGTGAGAAGGATGATACCTTTCGCTGACTTGATTCAGTTGACTCACCTGAAGCTACAGCAGGTCATTGCACGTACTGTACCTGATGGGGTGTTCATTGATGCAGATGGATTGAATGAGGTTGACTTGGGAACAGGAGCGGCTTACAACCCGGAGGATGCGCTAAGACTATACTTCCAGACAGGTAGTGTTATTGGTCGAAGCTATACTCAGGATGGTGAGTTCAACAATGCACGAGTTCCTATTACACAGCTTACGTCTAACTCAGGTGCTGCTAAGACTCAGATGTTGATTGCTAACTACAATCACTATCTAGACATGATTCGTTCTGTTACTGGTCTTAATGAGGCTAGGGATGGATCTAATCCTGACCCTAATGCATTGGTTGGTGTACAGAAGCTTGCAGCTCTTAACTCAAACACAGCGACTAGACACATCCTTGAGAGTGGTCTATTTATCTATAGGTCTCTTGCTGAGGCACTTACATATCGTGTTGCTGATATTCTTCAGTACGCTGACTTTAAGGATGACTTCGCTAATAAGATTGGTAAGTACAATGTGTCCATCTTAAATGACATTAAGGATCTGTACATCTATGACTTTGGTATCTTCATTGAGATTTCTCCAGACGAGGAGCAGAGAGCACAGCTAGAGGCCAACGTACAGATGGCATTGTCCAAGGGTGATATTAATCTTGAGGATGCTATTGACATCAGAGAACTTAAGAACCTTAAGCTTGCCAACCAGCTACTTAAGATGAAGAGAGTTAAGAAGCAGGAGAGAGAAGAGAAGATGATGATGCAGAAGCAGGACATGATGGCTCAGCAGCAGATGCAGTCTCAAGAGTTCGCTGCTCAGGCAGCTATGCAACAGCTCCAGTTGGATACCCAATCTAAGATGCAGATTAAGCAGGCAGAGGTGGCGTTCGATATTGAGAAGCTAAAGGCAGAGGCAGAGCTTAAGAGAATGTTGATGGCTGAAGAGTTTAATTATCAGATGCAGATTGCTGGTGTCAAGGAGACCGCACTTGCTGATAGAGATACAATGAAGGAGGAATCTAAAGCTAAGCGAATCAGTCAGCAGAATTCTGAGCAGTCTAAGTTGATTAATCAGAGGAAGAATAACTTACCTCCATTAAGCTTTGAGTCTAACGAGGACACACTTGATGGGTTTGATATGGCACAGTTTGAGCCACGTTAAAAAAAAATATATATTTGTAACATAAAATCTAATTAAATGGAAATCAAAGTAAGATCACTAGATGGGATTGAGCCAAAGAGTGTACAAGAAGTAGAGAAAGAGCTCCTTGAAAAACATGAAAGGGAGATTAGCGGTGAAGTACAGTTGGATACTTCTAGTATTGACAATGCAGTTCAAGACAGTGCTCCTCAAGAGGAGGAGTTATCTGAAGAAAAAGTTCTTTCATATATTGGAAAAAGATACAATAAGCAAATCAATTCATTTGATGAGTTGATGGATCAGAGACAGAGCAATGAAGAATTGCCTGAGGATGTTGCAGCTTATTTGAATTATAAGAAGGATACTGGTAGAGGCTTTGATGATTTCCTAAAGCTTAGGAAGGACTACGATGCTATGGACCAGAATCAACTTCTTAAAGAGTACCTTGCAGATACACAGCAGAATCTAGACGATGAGGACATTGAAGTCTTGATGGAGGATTACACCTACGATGAGGACCTAGATGATGAGTCAAAGATTAAGCATGTAAAGATTGCAAGAAAGAAAGCTATTGCCGAAGCGAAAAAATACTTCAATTCTCAGAAAGATAAATATAAGCTTCCGCTTGAGTCAAGTGGTATGGGCTTATCTCCAGAAGAGAAAGAAGAATTCGAGGCTTATCGTCAGTATACAAAACAGTCAAAGACTGTAGAGGAGGAAGGTAATCGGAAGCGTAAGTGGTTCGACCAAAAGACAGATGAAGTTTTTAGTAAAGACTTCAAAGGATTTGAGTTCGACATTAACGATAAAAAGATTTTATTTACTCCGGCATCTGGTTCAGAATTAAAGAGTGCTCAGTCAAGTCCATTAAACTTTGTTAATAAGTTCTTGGATGACAGTGGACTAATTAAGGATGCAGCTGGATACCACAGGTCTTTGTCTATCGCAATGAATCCTGAGAAGTTTGCCAAGTTCTTTTATGAGCAAGGGCAAGCGGATGCTACCGATGATGTTTTACGTAAGACCAAAAATATAAATATGTCTGAGCGTAGAGCTCCTGAGGTTGTTAATAAGGGTGGAATGCAGGTGAAGGCGATTGCGCCAGACTCTGGAAGGGGTCTAAAAATCCGCAGTATTAAAAAAATCTAACAACTAAACACACAAAAAAATGCCAGTATTATCAACCCCTGGGTTCCAGTTGCAGCCAAGTGCTGAGCAGGTCCCTTTATCAACTAACTACATTACCAACTTTGATTTCTTGAACCAGTATCTACCTGATACTTACGAAAAAGAATTCGAGCGTTATGGTAATCGTACCGTAGCTTCCTTCCTAAGAATGGTAGGAGCTGAAATGCCATCCAACTCTGACATGATCAAGTGGGCTGAGCAAGGTCGTTTGCATACTAAGTATGTGAACTGTGATTCTTCTGCTGCTGCTGGAGCAGACTCTGCAACTATTACTGTTGCTGATGCTAACGTAACCGCTATTGCGATCCGTGCTGGACAGACTGTATTTATCTCTGATAATGCTACAGGTCTTTCTAACAAGGGTATCGTAACTACTGTTGATACAGCAAATGATACTTTCGGAGTTGCTTACTACGAAGGTGCTGGACAAACTTTCTCTGGAACTGCTGTTCTTTCAGTATGGATTTATGGTTCTGAATTTAAGAAAGGAACTGTAGGAATGATCGGATCTTTGGAGGCTGAAGATGAGTTCTTCGACAACTCTCCAATCATCATCAAGGACAAGTATGCAGTATCTGGTTCTGACATGGCTCAGATTGGATGGGTAGAAGTAACTACCGAGAATGGTGCAACTGGATACCTTTGGTATTTGAAGTCTGAGCACGAGACTCGTCTACGTTTCGAAGACTATCTTGAGACCGCAATGATTGAAGCAGTTCCTGCTGAGGCGGGTTCTGGTGTAGCTAACGCTTCTTTGAACCCTATCTATGGTAACAAAGGTTCTGAAGGTATCTTCTACGCTGTTAACAATCGTGGTAACGTATGGGGTGGTGGTAACCCAACTACTCTATCTGACTTTGATAGCATCATCTCTCGTCTTGATAAGCAGGGATCTATCGAAGAGAACGTAATCTTCTTGAACAGAGCATTCAGCTTTGACATTGATGATATGTTGGCAGCTCAGAATAGCTACGGTGCAGGTGGTACTTCTTATGGTCTATTTGACAACGATGAGAAGATGGCCTTGAATCTTGGATTCACTGGATTCCGTAGAGGTTATGACTTCTACAAGTCTGACTGGAAGTACTTGAATGATCCTACCATGCGTGGTGGTTTGCCTACTAGTGCATCTGCAACTGGTACTGTAACTGGTCTATTGGTACCTGCTGGTTCTACCACTGTGTATGATCAGATCCTTGGTAAGAATGCTAAGAGACCATTCTTGCACGTTCGTTTCAGAGCTTCTGAGACTGAAGATCGTAGATACAAGACTTGGATTACTGGTTCTGCCGGTGGTGCACAGACTAGCGATCTCGATGCAATGGAGGTTAACTTCTTGTCTGAGCGTTGTGTATGTACCTTGGGTGCAAACAACTTCGTGTTGTTCAGATACGGAGCCTAATTGTAAATAATATGGAGGGGCCGATTGGCCCTTCCTTTTATAACTTTAAATAAACAAAACAATGGCAAAGAAAGTAATGGGACCTGGTCCTAAAAAAGGCATAACTACTTTAGGTGCTGGAACAGGAAGTGGGATCACAAAGTATGCTGCTGAAAACGCAAGACAAAAAGCTATTAAAGAGGCAGCAAGAAAGTCTGCGGCTGCTGCAATAAGAACTCCTGCTCCTAAAAAGGCAGCTCCTAAAAAGCCTGTTGCTCCTGCTTCTGCTCCTAAAAAGGCAGCTGCTCCTGCTCCTGCTCCTGCTCCTGCTGTTGCAGCAAAGAAGCCTAGTACTATTAACAAAAGAGCACCATTAATGGATGTTCCTGTTGGTAACAAAGGATATAGAATGTCAGTTGATACCACAAACATGGGCAAGCCAGATGAAAATACCTATAACTTTATTATAAAAAATCCAGCTGGAAAAGTAACATCAAAGGGGAACCTATCACGTGGTGGTGGCGGGGCTGGTATTGGTAAGGCTGCGGCTAATCAATTAGTTAAAAAGCTTAAAGCAAAGAAGTAACAATTAACTGAGGGGGTCGCTGTGGCTCCCTCTATTTTAAATCTTTAAATCTAATCAAATGAAAAAGCAATCAATAAGTTCTGACAAAGTTTACAAACTCAAGGGAGAGTCTGCTCCTTTATCATTCACCCTACCATCAAGAAATACTAGAAGGTATCCACTACTTTATTTTGATGAAGAAAATAATGTCAACAGGACATTAAGGTATGCCATCAATCAGAAGTCTCCATTTGAGGATGAGCAAGATGGCAACGCAATTGTAGAGCCAATCGTATTTGAGAATGGCTTCCTATCAGTTCCAAGAACTAACCCTGTACTCCAGCAGTTCCTTCACTACCATCCACTTAATGGCATATCATTTATTCAGGTTGATTATGAGAAGGATGCAGCCAAGGAAGTAGAGCAGCTTACATCTGAAGTAGATGCGTTGATTGAAGCACGTCAACTTAGCGTTGATCAGATGGAGACAATTGCTAGAGTATTGTTCAGTAAAGATCCAAACAAGTTCACAACATCTGAACTTAAGCGTGATATCTTGATTTATGCAAAGAGAGATCCAAGGGGATTCTTAAATATCCTACGTGATCCAATGTTAAAACTTCAGGCAAATATCCACGTGTTCTTTGAGAACAAGTTACTGGCATTCAGAAATAATAACAAAGAAGTGTGGTTTAATACACCTTCTGTAAAGAAAAAGATGCTTACTGTCTCTTATGGTGATGACCCATACTTTGCCGTGGCTCAGTTCCTAAAGACAGATGATGGCATCGATGCTTTGAAAATGTTAGAAAATAATTTAGATTTGTAAGACATAGTTTTTTTTTGGGCTTAAGTTTAAAAATGGGGGTGTAATAACACCCTCTTTTTTTTTGTTTATATTTGTAAAAAGACTAGAATGATCAACTCAGTTCGAAATACCGTATTGGCAATTCTGAACAAGAATAATTACGGCTACATCTCCCCATCTGACTTCAACCTGTTTGCCAAGCAGGCTCAGCTAGAAATATTTGAGGAGTACTTCTCTGAGTACAACGATACTATTAACAAAGAGAATGCTCGTGTTTCAGGTACTGACTACGCAAATGTTAGAAAGGCTTTAGAGGAAGCGATTGAACTATTCGCTATGACATCAACTCTTTCTCAGGTGACTGCGGCTTCAAACAGATATTATCTGCCATCAGTAACAACGACTGGATTTGATTACTTTATGATCAATAAGATTCTTGTGTATGATGCATCTGGTGCTACTAGAGTATTCAAGGGTGAGGCAGCTAAGGTAACTCATGGTAAGATTACCATGCTGATTAACTCTAACTTAACTGCTCCAACAGAAACATACCCAGCTTATACTCAGGAAGGTAGTATACTTACTGTATACCCATCGACCATTAATCTTGCTAACGAGTTAGATGCCAACTACTTCAGATATCCAAAGGACCCTAAGTGGACATTCACTACACTAACTAATGGTGAGCCTGTGTTCAATCAGGCCCCTGGTTTAGGATACCAAGACTTTGAGATACCGGTTGAGGATGAAATAAAAGTAATAGCAAAGATTCTTCAGTACGCTGGTATGTCTATACGTGAGATTGAGGCAGTACAATTTGGTGGAGCTGAAGAACAAAAACAATCACAATAATCATGGCATATATCACTCAAGAAAAGTACTACGAAAATAGCGGAGTAGCTCCTGTAGATGCAAACTGGGGATCATACCAGTATGTTAGCTTACAGGATATTGTCAATAACTTCTTGTTGATGTACTCTGGCAACCACTCATTGGTAAATAATGAGGAGCGATATAAGATTTTGTTTCATGCCAAGAGAGCAATACAGGAACTAAACTACGATGCATTCAAGCAGGTAAAGGTTCTTGAACTCACTGTAAATGATACACTTAAGTATATCCTACCATCTGACTATGTCAACTGGGTTAGAGTAAACCTATACAAGGATGGGTACCTAAGACCATTAACTGAAAACATCCAAGTCCTTTCTTCATTAGCTTATCTTCAGGATAACACCGGTAAGATATTGTTTGACCAACAAGGTAATGCATTGTCTCCTGAGTTTTCTGAGATTGACTTACAGAGATTGAAAGGTATCAAGAGAAGTATTTACTTGAATCCTCAGAGCCCATATGATGGTCAAGAAGGGTGGAACGTGGGGGGCAACTGGTACTTTGACTACGGTATTGGAGCCAGATATGGATTAAATACTGAGACTGCTAACTTCAACCCTACATTTAATATTGATGCCAAGAGTGGTGTGATTAACTTCAACTCAGACATGTATGGCGAATCAGTAATATTGGAGTACATATCTGATGGGCTTGAGAATGGGAATGATGCAAGTGTTAGTGTAAATAAATTGTTTGAAAAATTTATTTATGCGTACATTACGTATGAAATATTAAATTCTAAGCTTGGTGTACAGGAGTACATTGTGAACCGTGCAAGAAAAGAGAAGACTGCTCTTCTGAGAAATTCTAAAATAAGATTGAGTAACATTCACCCAGGTAGACTATTGATGAATCTACGTGGCATGGACAAGTGGTTGAAATAATATGACTAATATCACAAGAAACTTCATAGCTGGGAGAATGAATAAAGTCGTTGATGAACGACTAATTCCTGATGGAGAGTATATCGATGCGCTTAATGTTCGCATGGGGTCTACTGAAAACTCTGAGATTGGTGTCATTGAAAATACTAAGGGCAACAGCAAGTTAACTACGATTAAGTATGTTAATGGAACAGCACTAAGTTCTTCGGCTAGATGTATAGGTACTATAGCGGACAACACCAATGAGACTATCTACTGGTTTATCCATGACTCCAACTTTCCAGTAGGTGCTACAGGTAAGCTTGATATGATTGTGTCATTCAACGTGTACAACAACATATTGACATACCATTTGATTAGTATCAACGATGGGAGTGGTAGTAAGACTACGCTAAACTTTAACCCTGAGTATCTAATTACAGGTGTCAACATTATTGATAACTTAATATTCTTCACTGATGACTATAACCCACCAAGGGTAATAAACAGACTGAAGAACTACACTGATCCTGTTGGAAACATAGACCAGTTTAGTGCTGAATCTATTCTTGTGATTAAGAAGCCACCGGTACAGTCACCTAGTGTTACATTAATAAATACGGGTGATCAGAGTAATTTCCTAGAGAGTAGGTATATATGCTTTGCGTATCGATACGAGTATGAGGATGGAGAGTACAGTGCCACATCTCAGTGGTCTGCTCCTGCGTTTCAACCTAAGCAGTTTAGCTTTAGCATTAACAGCTACCTAAATGATGGGATGCAGAATCAATTTAATGGTGCTAGGGTAACTTACAATACAGGTGGTCCACTTGTAGTTGGTATTGACTTATTGTTTAAGGATACCAATAGCAATGTGATTAAGGTTATTGAGAAGCTTAATAAGGCTGACCTTGGATTCACTAATAATGAAAACCGTACATACACATTTACGAACAGTAAGATATTTACCGTTCTCCCTGAAAGTGAGCTGCTTAGATTGTACGACAACGTACCATTGCTGGCTAAGGCTCAGACTATCATGGGCAACAGACTCATGTATGGCAACTATGTTGAGGGATATGACATGGTGGATACTAATGGTAACACTGTAAAGCTTGAGTACTCTACTCAGTTAATATCTGATGAGCTTGACAACTCTGAGATAACAGATTCTCTTACCTCAGGAATATATAATTTTGGCGGTGCTCAGACGATTCCAGGGGCAGTGGTATTACTAGACCTTTCACCATTTGAACTCGTTGCAGGGGCCTCTATTACGCTTGATATAACCTTTGATCATCAGGGGTTCTCAGGCAATACTCCTTTTCCTACAGAGACTACTAATAATGTGTCTCTTAACTTTTCATTTGTACTTCCTAGGTCTTACACATCCGTATATGAACTAGCAAGTAGTGTTGAGTTTCAAGATGCTATAGGAACTATTTCTAATGTTACTACTGTAGCAAACTCTTGTAATGGGACAACATTCACAGACCAGTTTAACTGCTCATTACCACAGAACTTAAATGCTTTGATTAAATACCAGAGTGGTATTGGATCTGCTGGTCAGGGTCTAGGAATTATCACATCACCTGGAAGTCCATACATAGGCATACAATTGCTTACAATGAGGTATGTCAATAATACGACTACCCCAACAATAAATGTATACGAGTACTATGAGTTTACTAATATTAATGCGTTCTATCAGAAGATAAATTCTTCAAGAAGCTTGCATAGCAATAGAGGATATGAGATTGGTATCGTATACATGGATGACTTCAACAGATCAACAACTGCTTTAGTTAGTCCAAACAATACTGTTCACGTACCATGCTCAGCATCTGATACAAAGAACTCAATACAGGTTACTATACCTGCAACTCAGAGACCACCATATTGGGCAACACGATATAAGTTTGTAATCAAGCCTGATGAGGAGAACTACGATACAATATATAGCACAATATTCTTCAATGACCCACTAACCAATAATGTGTTCTTCTTGCTTGAGGGTGAGAATGCCAGAAAGGTTCAGCAGGGAGACAGACTAATTGTAAAGGCTGATACTAATGGGCCTACACAGAATTGTGTGTACACTACTGTGCTTGAGAAAGAGTCTCAGGTAGAAGGATTCATTGAGATACCAAGTGATTTAGATCCAAGCGTAAATATCCCAGTCCCGGCTGGTGTATACATAAAGATTAATCCAAATAACTTCGCTGTAGTTAAAGAACAGGATGACATTATAGCACCAGGTACTATTCAGGTAGATGAGAATAATGGAGGGGATTACCCAAGACTAATTTATCCAATGAACTCTAAGAGGGTAGCTGGATATGATCCTGCTCATCCTGCATGGGTATATGAGGACTATACTGTACCTGCTGGTAGTAGGATAAAGATAAGCCTTAAATTCCAAAGACTTGGTGTAGGTAAGGGTAATGGTGATTGCGAGAGGAGAATATATACTCTAGAGAAGACCATGATTGCATCTGCTGACTATAACAATATGGTCGATTGGTTTAATGGAGACAATGTTCAAGTAGTTCTAGACCAAGGCGTTCAGGATGTAGGAGGGGATGGATGTGAAATTCAGAATGACTACATATCTACAGTCTATAATTATACTACAGGGTCAGCAACAGCTGCTATTTCTGCTCCTGCAACATGTACTAATAAGTATCGATTCGCTAGAAACACAGTTACTAATGAGTTGTCACTTGTTATATCTGGCACCGTTCGTTGTAATGGTACACTTTATAGGAATGATAGAAGGTCTACTGTTATTGCTACGTTCGAGGTGTTCCGTGCTGACTCAACTATTATATTTGAGACTGAGCCATCTGATGCATCGCCTGATATATTCTTTGAGAATGACTTGTCTCTTCCAATTGTAAATGGATACCACACTGGTAATGTCCAGAATCAGACAATATCAGCATCAGCAATTATTGACACGCTGTTCTTTAACTGCTTCTGTTTTGGTAACGGAGCAGAGAGCTATAAGATACTTGACTCAATTATTGGAAGGACACTTACATTAGGTACTAGAGTAACTGCTGTATCTGATCAGGACTATAGAATGGTTAGGAGATTTGCAGACATGACCTATAGTGGTGTGTATAACTTTGAGAGCAATGTTAATAAGCTCAATGAGTTTAACCTTGGTCTACTTAACTACAAGTACCTTGAGGTGTCATTTGGACCTATCTATGTTTTAGATGGCCGTGAGACAGATGTGCTTGTACTACAGGAGGATAAGATATCCTATGTGCTTGCTAATAAGAATTTGATTTCTGACTCAGCAGGTGGTGGTGCTATCTCATCAGTGCCAGAGATACTTGGTACTCAGATAGCTAGGACAGAAGAGTTTGGTATTAGCTTCCACCCAGAGAGTTATGTTCAATGGGGATACGATAGATTCTTTACAGATGTAAAGCGTGGTGCAGTACTTCAGTTAAGAGGCAATGACCTTGCTGTAATATCTGAGATGGGTATGAGGACTTGGTTTAGAGATGACTTCATCGAGTCATTCAATACTCAAAAGCTAGGTGGGTATGATCCGTATCTAAATGAATACGTTCTAACTAGTAATTCTCAGGACCTTCCTAGACCAGTCGAATGCTTATCATGTGGTGTTGCTCAGACATTTACTATACCTACAGGGAATTCACAAAATTATTGTGTTGACTTAGGTCAGGCAGTTGGACTTACAACATTGACTTATACTGTACCTGCTGGGTCTACTGCATCTTTTACTGTATCAGTAACTTATAATAATGTTACTCAGACATCTGGTGTTGTAACTACATCAGGATCATTGCAGTTTAATAAGAGCTCTAACTCCGTTAACGTAAGTACGGTTACGATAACTGCATCCAATCCTTTAGAGATAACGGTAAGGCATAGCTGTCCTGTTCAGCAGACTCTAACTATTGTTAATGTGACTCTTACTAGTGTGGTTGATGCAGGTAAGTTTATCCACAATCAGTACCGATATACTGCTGGATCTTTTGTATCGCCATTGCAATCTACTCTTGTTACATTTGCTACAGGAAGCGCAAGTCCTATAGTATCTCAATACAATACAATTGTAGGGGCTGAAGGGACATCAGGCATACCAACGACAGGATCAAACTTACAAATCATATCGAATAAGATTGACTTTGATACATTTGATTTTGTGTTAGGACAGGATAAGTTTAGATATCTTCGTAGCAATACACTATACGCAAACAATCCTGCTAACATTGCATCATTGATTGCTGCATCTACGGTGGTTAGTCCAATAACTGGCAGTGCTGGACTCTTCTCAGGATCTTTCGTTGTTCCTAGTGTCGGACAATATCTTTATTTAATTTGGGATTACAGAAACTCAGCACCTGTAACCCTGTGCTACTCTAATTCAAATACTCAAGACGCATGCTGCGGCTGCGCATAAACAAGTTAATATGGCAACATCAGGAACATTTTATTTAGACGCCCCATCACTTAGTACCGCTACGGTGGTATACTCAAATGCTGCGTTGACTACAGTGGCTGCCAATGGTTTCTATGCTGATGGATCTATTGTTAGACAGCAGGTTTCTGGAGTACTATTACCTCAGCAAACTTGTCCTGCGTGTGCAGTACCTTGTGGAGGTACAATAAGTGCTAGTGGAAATCAAGGAATATATTATCTTGATACAGATTTGGGGACAAATCTTGGTGCTGTTATTATTAGGTTTGATCCATTTAGTATACCTGATGGTATATTAGCTGTATACAATAGCATAACTTACAATGGTTTATCATCACCATTATATGGTTGGAGACAAGGTACTGCTGGTCTTGCTACGTACATTGGAGCTACTGGACAAGATTGTGGTATAGTTGCAGGATCACCCTATACTTTAGATGAATATGAGTACAATGGAAGCATTTTTGCTCCTTTAGGTACAACTACTATCGTTTCAGTAGCAGCAGGTCAACTACAGTTTACAGTAGGAGGACCTGGTAATAGTGTAATGGTGATACCAAAGACAGCAGCAAGTCCTTCTGTATTGAATATTAGTTTCATTGGACCATGTTCAGGAACTGCTTTTAATATTTCAGTTGCATGTCCAGCTGCGCTACCATCGTTTGCATCTAGTACTGTTAATGCAAGTAGTGTATTGGCTTGTGCTGATGCTATTGATCAGACATACTATGTTGCGTATGTAACTGGAGCTTCAGGAGTCCTGGGATTATATGACTTGGTATTCAGTGATGCTAATGGCCAGTCTAAACTAGGAGCAGGTTACTACAAGACTACAGCAGCTGGGGCAAACAATTGGTATCAAGTGGATGCCAATGGCGTAATTATTGCATTTGGAACTTGTCCTTAATAACTATGGCAAACTATACACTATCATATAGTGAATCTGCACAGGGGTGGCCTTCGTTCTACTCCTTCATTCCTGACTACATGCTTGGGATGAACAACTACTTCTACACATTCAAGGGAGGGAACTTGTATCGTCACAATGTTAATGAGACCAGGAACAACTTCTATGGTACTCAGTACACATCTAGACTTCAAAGCGTATTCAATGTATCTCCTCTTGAAAATAAGATATTCAAGACTCTTAATTTAGAGGGGAATCAAAGCTGGGCCACACTAATGGAGACAGACATTCAGACCTCTGGTTTCATTGAGGCTGCTTGGTATGAGAAGAAGGAGGCATCATGGTTTGCATTTGTACGGAACGCAGGTACGGTGCCAGCACAGCCATCTGAGTATGCACTTAGATCAGTGAATGGCATTGGATTAAGTCAGAACGTAACTGGTGCTGCGGCAGCATTGAATGTATCGTTCCCTATTAGTCCAGATCTAACAGAGATTGGAAGCATAGTAAGTGTAGGGGACTACTTATACTACAGCTTGCCAGCATCATATTCAACACCAATATTGTGTGGCCAGATTACTAGCATTGTGGTGGACTATCCCACTGGTGCCAATAGAATAGTTGTGAATGCATCAATAGCTGGGGGTGGCATCCCTCCAATAACTACCCCTTTCTTTATGTATATTAAGGGGTCGGTAGCGGAGTCTCACGGAGTACTAGGACATTATTGTATATTTACACTAGAGAATAACAGCACTACTAAGGTTGAGCTATTTGCAGTTGAGTCTGAAGTAATGAAAAGTTATCCTTAAATTTATGGGAATCTTAGTAAGACAACTAAATACAAGCGACTACGATGACATCCTTGTCAAGTGGTGGAATGACTGGGGACTGGATGCACCGGCTAGAGATTTCTTACCTGATGATGCTACTAGCGGACTGATTGTATTTGATGGGGATGAGCCAGTATGTGCTGGATTCATTTATACCATGAACGCAAAGGTTACCTGGGTTGAGTGGATAATATCTAGCAGGACCTATAGAAAGAAGCCAGCAAGGAAAGAGTGTTTGGATTTATTGATTTATACTCTTACTCAGGTTTGTAAAATTAAAGGGGCGAAGTATGTGTTCTCAAATAATAACAACAAGCATTTAATTGAGGTCTTTACTAATAGTGGGTACATCAAGGGATGTACAAATTCAACAGAGTTAATAAAAATATTGTGATATGGGACTAGAAACAGCAGCCATAATTGGTATATCAACAGCAATAGCAAGTGCAGGAGCATCTGCTGGACAGGCTGTTAGCGCAGGACAAGCAGCTAGAAATGCAAGAAATAATTCAGAGATTGCTTTTGATAAAGCTATGAAAGAATTGAGCGCAAATCAAATGGCTAAAATTGGACTTCCAATGGATGTCATTGATCGTCAGCGTGATGCGATTACATCATCAGCGGCACAAATTACTCGGCAAGCTGCTGAAGGTGAAGGCCGTGGTGTAGCTGCAACAGCAGGTCGTGTTCAGATGGCTGCACAAGAAGGGCAAAGAGATATAGCATCAGACATAGGTCAGCAATTAATGGGTCTTGAAACAGCAACCGCTCAAGAGGAGGCAAGATTAAGTGCGGCTAGAGCAAACCTAAATTTGGCTGAGGCAGAAGGTGCTCAGGCAGCAGCTGCTCAGGCTGGAGCTCAACAAGATGCAGCTATTAAAGGAGTATTTACAGGACTACAATCAGCAGGCCAGCAATATCTAGAGGGTAGTGAGCTATATAAAAAGAATGAGGGAACTAAGGAGCTTGGAAATTTGAAGAAAGAATATGAAGCTGCTGTCAAGGACAACAAGGTTGGTAAAAGATTTCGAGATGCTCAGGGAAATATACTTCCATTTGAAGATATACTACCAAGAATACAGGCTCCTAATGTTGATTTATCTGGAGTGCAAAGTTTGAAAGGTACACAGATTACTGATTACTTTGTAAGTAAGCCATCAGTTACAAAATCTTTATTAGGAATGTCTTTCGAAGATGACAATTTGTTTCAACCATCTGTAACTACAAGTGCTAATAAATTTATGCCTTCTGTTTCTGGAGTTAACCCTTCATTAAAGTTTAATACAAAAACTCTTGGATTTTAATATATGGCAAGCTACTACAAATTTGCTGAGAGAGATGCTGACAGTTTTGTAAACTGGGCAGAGATTGGTAAGGGACTTACCGACATGCTTCAGGAACAGGTTAAAATCCGTGAGGATAAGAGAACTGCTATAGACCAGGCTACTAGAGAGAATCTAAAGAAGGTGGCAGAGTCACCTACTGGAGACCACACTAGTCTTAATACTTGGACCCTTGAGTATGCAGACAATGCAAGACAGGCTATCTTATTGCAGGATAGATTACTTAAGTCAGGTGCACTGAAGTTGAAGGACTATACTGTCATGAGACAGAACCTTAACGATGGTACTGATGAGTTGTTTAGCGTTATTAAGAACTACCAAAATGCGTTCAAAGAGAAGAGAGATAGGATGATAAGCAATGATCCTGCTAATAAGTCTCAAGCTTTTGAGATGGACTTGATGGCATACTCTGAAATGTTTGGGGACTTCTCTAAGTCAAAGGCTATCATTGACCCTAATAACTTTATGGTTAATGTTGGTATCATGGAGCCAGACCCTGCGAATCAGGGGGTGATGAAAGTTGGGAAGCAGATTGCTCCTTCTGGATTCCTAAAGAAGATTCAGAATACCAAGGTAGATTATTTCGATTCTTCTGCTGCTGCTGAGGCTGCAAGTAAAAGCTTTGGTGGATTTACTGAATCTACTATTCAAGATTTGAACAGGCTACAAGGTAAGGTGGTAACAATTGAGGATGTAAGGAGAAGACCTGGATATGAGGAGGCTATTAATGAAGAGCTTAATTCATTCTTCTCTAATCCATTTAACATGACATCAATTCTTACTAATGATTTAGTTAAGGATAAGAATGGAAATGCATACGTGTCAAATATATCTGGTAAGAAGGGGAACGTAATTGAGTACGTGTATGATCCTCAGTCAAACTACTATAAGCCAAAACTAACAGCAGAGCAAGAGCAAGCTGCTAGAGATTACATGAGACGTAAGATTGAGCAGAGACTTGATATAAAACTTAAGGAAGATCCGTTCAATAAGCCACAACCACAAGTAGTAAAGGGTGAAGAACCAACTAGTGGGCCTCCTATTAATGTTCAGGATACATATTTATCAAGGGTTAAACAACAAACAGGATTGAGTGAAGATACTTTTTCAACTCAAAGATTAGATACTAAAAATAAACTTCAATCAATTCTTGCTAAAATTCCTAATGGTACTCAACTATCTATTGAACTAGATCCAAATTCAAGTGGGGGAATTAATCTTAAGGATGGAGAGAATGTAATTAAATCATTTAATCTCTATGAAACTAATCCAGAAATTAGGAAAGGATATTTGAATGAATTTACAGAAATCATTTCTAACTTAGCTGGAACAGATGGTATGATTGATTACCTTTCAAGGACAGGAGGAACACAACAATCAGGTGGATCAACTGGAGGAAGTTCTAGATAATAAAAAAAAATGGAAGAACAACTATTAAAAGATTACGTAGCAACATACTTAAATCCTAAGTATAATGGTGATTGGGATTTAGTTAATTCAAAGTTCCCTGAGTTATCTGGACTTGACAAGCAATTGTTAAAAGACTATGTAGCAACGTATACAAATCCAAAGTATAATGGAGATTGGGATGTGGTAAACTCAAAATTCCCAGAGTTATTTCCAGCAGGTAAGTCTGGTGCAGAAAGTCCTATGGCTATTCAGACTGCACAAGAACAGCCAGTAAAAAAAAAAGATACGGCATCACCATTTGTGGATGGTGGTTCGGAGCTTACAAGATTTGATCCTGCAAGTGGGCAGGTTGTACAGGAGACTCCTGCGTTCACTCAGCCTAAGCCTGAAGTAAAGATACCTGAGCAGAAGCTACCTGCACGTACTGAGTTTCAGTTCCAGCCAGGAAAGCCTTTGCCTGAGCAGAAGACAGCACCACTTCCAAAGTTTGTTGAGGAGCAGTTATCTGCTGTTAAACCAGAGCTTATAGGAAAGACTGAAGAGAATGTTGTTCCACAACTTAAGTATCAGTTTGGTCCACTAGGATTTAAGTTCGAGCAGACTAGAGCTGGAGATTACATGATGGCTACATCTCCATCGGGAGAGTCTATTTATATTTCTTTAGACGTTGTAGATAACAAGGATAGGGAGACAGAAGCCAATAAGCTAAACGCATTTTTAAGAAAGGGTGCCACCACTGTAAAGAACTTATCTACTTTACAGAAGCAGTACACAGATGCCAACAAGAAGATTGTGTCTCAGAAGGAACTTGATGAGTCTCTGGCAAGCATCAATGCAGAGGAAACCAAAATCATGGCAAGGAATGCTGAGTTTGTTAAGGCACAGAATAAACTAGAGGCAGAGAAAGCACAACTAGAAAGTGTTCCTGTACAGCAAAGAAACAATCCAGCTTACATTGCTAGAGTAAATGACTTTATTGAAAGAGCTGACCAGTTCAGTGGTGAGTTCCAGACATTCGCAAAAGATGCTGAAGACTTATCAAAGAGAGGACAGCAATTAAATAAGTCTATAGGTAAGTATACTGAGATGAAGGCTGAGCAAGGCACATGGTATGGTGCTGCTTTAAATGCCTTTGCCAATAAGTCTTATTATGAAATGGCTAAAGGTTTATCCGGTGTAGCTGTTGACTTTATAGGTGAGGTGATTTCAGCTACTGGATTACCAATAATGAGTCCAGAAAACTATGAGAAAACATTCATCGAGCAAGCCAAGAAAGAAGGAATAAATGTTACTGAAGGTGAGGACTTTATATCATTGGCTAATAAGCTTGACCCTGAAACTCTTGCTAAGATAGAGAATAGAGTTATAGATGCAGGGAAGAAAAGTGTAAAGGGAGAAGTTGTAGGTGGTTTAGATAAGGCTTCTAAGATGATTATGGAATCGTCAGGGGTTTCTCCTGAGTACTATAGATCAATTGAAGAAACATTTGTTGGAGGTGCCTTACTCGGTGCGTTGACATCTATACCAGCTATGGCAGGTGGCCCAGTAACACGAACAATATTAATGGGATCTCAAGTACTCTCAGGACTAGATACTGAGATGGCTAACAATCCTGAGTTCGCAGATATATCAGAAAATGAAAAGCTATTAGTTAAGGCTCCAATTGCAGTAGCTGTTGGTGTACTAGAAAGCCTTGGTCTAAGTAACTTATTAAAGCAGAAGGGCTTCTTAAATGGCATAGTGCTTAAGGCACTTGGTAAGGTAGGGACAGGTGCAAGCTATAAGACATTTGGTGAGGTAATTAAGAATGAGGTAGAGAGTGCTGTAGACAGAGGAGCATTGACTCTAGGTGCTGGCTTCCTAGCTGAAGCTGAAACAGGAGCACTACAGGAAGTAGCTGACATAGGTATTAAAGAAATCTATAACATGGCTAAGGAGAAGGAGATGTTTGATACTCCTGATTCTGTAGTTAAGTTTATAGAACAGGTAGGCAAGGCTGGTTTACAGGAAGGTATTGGTGCAGGTGTACTTAGTGTACCCGGATCTGTATCTGCTGCCTATACTGGCAAGGGATTCTTAGGCATGGATGATGCTCAGTTTGCTATGTTTGAAAAGATGGCAAATGACTCGAACATTCAGAAGGGATTTGTTGCTAGGCTCAAGTCCAGAATTAATAACGGTGAGATTACTGCTGCTGAAGGCAAGGACATACTTAATAATTACAGAAATTCTGTAGGCTTATTCAACTCATTGCCTGAGAACCTTGACATGCAAGGGAAGAAGGAGGCAATGAACTTGCTTAAGGAGAAGCGTGACTTGGAACGTCAGATTGATGGCAAGGATCAGGCATTAACTACTCCTCAGCGTAATAGAGTAAACGAAATAAATCAACAACTTACTAAACTATCAGAAGATGCCATTCAAGAGCAAGCAGCAGGTCAAGTACCTGTACAGCCAGGAGCCACAGTTAGCCAAGAAGTGGCGCAAGGAGAACCCCAAGCAGAACCTCAAGGCGTTGCCGAAGAAGGTCAAGTCCAAGAAGTAGCACCTGTATCTCCAGCTGTATCTCCAGCTATATCTCCTATTCAAGAAGCAACTCCACAAGTAGACTTTACTGAAGCTGAAGTAAATGCGCTTTCAGATTTATTAGATAAGAGCGAGTCTGAAGGTAAGAATCTTCCTGAGGTATTCCAGCTAGAGACTACCACAGATAATGAAGGAAAGAAGCAGGTACTTGTAGAGTCAGCTACTAAGCTAATGGAGACTGTTAGTGATGACTTATCATCTACTTCAAAGCCTACTAATGCTCCAACTATGGAGACAACCCCAATAGTTATAACTGAGAATACAGAACTTACCAATAAGGTATCAAGATTCCCACTTGTTGATCTCATAAAGAAGAAGATAAATCTTGTTATGGCTGATCAATTAAAGGTAGGGGATGGGTTTATGGGGGGTCCATTGTTCCCACTTATTGATGGGATTTTTGGTAAGGCAGCATGGGCATCTATAAATCTAGATGCTGCTAGAAAAATTGTAAGGGGTGCTATAAATGGTGACTATAGTGTGGTGTTTAATATGAATCCAACTGCTGTTGATTCAAACACTGCATTTATGGATACCTTTATTAAGAAATTAAATGAGGCTGGCATAAAAGAAAATGTGCTTGTTGAATTAAAATCTTATGTGAAGGACAAGAAGTTCGGAAAGAAGACAGATCAGATAAGAAAGATTGCTGAGACATCAAATACAATTGATGAGTTCTCTGAAAAATTATCTGAACTAGATGTCGATACCATATCTGATTTCGTAAAGAAAATTATTCCTTCAAAGAGTGTGGTTGCAGAGACCGCAATCGGAAAGATTCTACAGGCTCAGAACATTACTCAAGAAGATATTAGAGGTGAGATATCAGAGCAGCTTGCTAAGGACTTGCCTATGGGGGCAATGACTATGGTCCTTAAGATCACAGATGCAAATGGTAATCCTGTTACTGAAAAGAATATTGACGATGCGATTATAACTCCTGAGCAGCAGAAGGCTGAAGGAATCCCATCACATAGGAATTATCCTTTCTATGTTAGAGGTACAGCCCTTGGTATACTAGATAGCACAGTTCCTTTTTGGAATATGTCAAAGGCTGCAATGAGTACTATCAATGCAAAGGTAGCCAAGGTAATAAGAAACAATGAGGGTAAGGCATACAGTGCTTCACAGGCTCGTGCTGCTGCTATGAGGTCCGCTTCAATGAAGGCTTCTAAAGCATTCACTACTCAGGCTCCTACTAAATCTACTTATCAACAATTTATAGAGAGGTTGTCAAAGGCAATACCTTCTGTTGAGGTAGTGACATCTCAAAAACAATTCGATGATCTTCTTACAAACTTGAATGCTAAGTCCTTGGCTACAAAGAACCAGAAGATTTATGGAGCAGTTCTAGATGGTAAGCTATATCTTAATCCATCTCTTGAGAATTTTAACACACCTATCCACGAGTTCGCTCACGTTTGGACCAATACTATTAAGGAACTATCCCCTGAGATTTATCAAAAGGGTATAGAACTTATTAAAGGATCTGACTATGTTTCTCAGATAGAAGCAAGTAAAGACTACAAGCGTATTACTGATAAGATGAAAAAGGATGGTGCAACTGATCAAGAGATAAGCGATTATATTCTTGAGGAGGCACTGGCTACAGCTATTGGAGATAAGGGTGAGTCATTTGCTACAGCTGCTCAGCAGAGAAACTTTAAGAACTGGCTTAATGATTTATTTGCATTCATTAAAAAGCTTACCGGTATATCAAAGTTAACTCCAGAGCAGATACAGAATATAAGCTTGGATGATTTCTTGAATAGTGTTGTAGTTGACCTATTGTCTGAGAACAAGTTATTTAAAAATGCAGAGGTAAATAATCTGAGCAATCAGCTACAGCTCATGGCGAAGCCTGACTTGAAGGCAGATGATATTGTAAAGATTGGACTTGCTAATGGGTTTTCTGTTCCAGCTATAAAGGAGCTGCTAAGCAGAAGAGGATTCACTGAGCAGGCTATCAATGAAGCATTGGGCAAGCAGACACCTGCCGCTAAGAAGGTTGAGGTAACTGAGGAGTTTGCTCCAGGGTATGACCGAATGATTGGTCAGCTTGAGGGTGTGGTTGAGAAGTCACTGAAGCGTGGTACCACTCAGGCTAAAGCAATGGAGAATGCCATCAACTATCTCCAGGGTACTAAGGTATACGAGAACGCTACTGATGTACAGCGTGAGACTATGGTCCGTGATGTGAACAAGCGATTCAAGAAGCGTGAGAAGCGTGCTCCTAGTGCTAAGAAAGTATTGGGACAGAAGAAAGATGTTGTAACAATCACCGTTGATTTAGCTAAGGAGAGAGATAGAATAATTAAGGAACAGATAAAGCAAGCTAAGGAAGTTACTGGTGACCTTAACGAGAAGAGAGCAGCATTGGCTAATTCAATACGTTTGTTTGAAGATGGAGGAGTTATAACGACTGCTCAAACTAAGACCATAGTAAATAGAATTAGTAAGGTCAATCTAAATAATCCTATCATGGTTGATAGGTTGCTTGCATACATTGAGAAGGTATTCGACAATGCCAACTATGCAGCTGACATGACTGAGCTAAGAAAGCTACAACGTCAGGCAAGAACCAAGAAGCATACATCAATGAAGGACTTTGTTGATAGGTTTACTTTTATTAATCCAGAGCTTATCCCACTTGATAGACTACAAGACTACAAGGAAGCACTTGACTTCTTGAATAATAGAACTCCTTCTTATGCTAGGATGAATGAAATGCTTCCTGAGATTGAATCTTACGAATTATCTGAAAAGTTTGATTCTGTTAAGACTATAGATGACATTAAAGAAAAATACAAAGGAATAAGATTAAACAAAGTAGAAAGTGTTGAAGAATACGTTGCACTTATAAAGGATATAAACTCAATAAAGAGAAAGTTATATCAGTTACTTGAGAATGAAGTAATCAGTCAACAGGAATATGATATTCAGGTTACTATTATTGGTGAAGACCAATTAAAAGTAGAAAATAATTATGCAGTACAAATTACTAAAATAAAGAAGGACTTAATCGCTGAGATAAATAAGCAGCGACCAAAGACTAACCCTGAATTTACTAAGGAAGAAAATGATTTAATCAAAGAATACCTAGAGCTTAACGATGCTGACCTTGAGAGTCTATCTCCTGAGGACCTGTTTGTACTAAATGATTTGCTTGAGAACGTAAGCAATGGAGAGATTGACTACTATAGATTTAAGAACGTAGTGTCAAAGGCAGCCAATAACAAGGCTGGTGTTGAGGTTGGTAAGCAGTTAAAAACGTCTAAGTTAAGTCTTGGGTCAGCAGAATTGAGAAAGAAAATGGCTCAGTTTGAAAGCTCATTCTGGGAGGGGCTTCTTGGTTTAGGTAGAGCTACATCAGGTCCACTACAGAAGTTTATTATCTCTCCTTTTAACAGAGCAATTGGATCATACGAAAAGTTTTTAAGAGATGGATACAATGATTTCTTAAAGCTTAAGAAGAAGTATAAGATTGATGACTCTAAGTTGTTTAAAAGCACCAAGCAAATGCAAAAGATAGGTATGCTAACCACATACCTTCAAGAGTACATGGCTCAGTTTGACCCTAAGAACAAAGGCATTAAGGATATTGGTAAACGTGATTGGTTCAAGGAAATCTTAGCTACCGAAACCATGAGAGATGACTACTCACCTGAAGAGCTTAAGATTATTGAAGAGATTCATGAGAGTCTACCTAAAGATAAGGATGGTAATGTAGATCCTAAGGCGGTATACGATAGCTACATAGCTAACGATGGTAAGTTCTTTACCAAGAATGAGAAGGGATTCTTTGATGCAGTAATGGAGTGGAAGAAGAATAACTCAACATCAAAGCAGAAGGCAGCTAATGAGATGAGTGGTAATGCATTCAAGGAGATTCCTTTCCATATGCTTAGATCAAGATACTCTGGACAAACTTCACAAATTACTCCATCAACATCTGGTGATAATGGTATGATCCGAATCAAGGCTGGTACCGGTAAGGAGAGAGCAAGCGAAGCAGTAGGTGCAATCAATACAAACTTTGAGAAGCTATTCATCAAAGGACTTGAGCAAACTGGTAGAGATTACTTCTTGTCTAAGACACTGAAGGATATCAACAACGTGTTGGCATCTGCTAAAAAAGAACTTAATGGAGATAAGGACCCTCTAGTTAAGGCTATATCTTATACGCTATCTGATGCATTGGCTTACGAGTTCAGTGATACAGCTAGTCAGAACATATTGAAGAGATTGGTTCAGGCAAGAGCTGCCATGACATTGTTCGATCCTATCAGAGCAGGAGTTGAATTTACATCTACTCTACTATCCTTTGGTCTAAGAGCCAGAACATTATCTGGATACAAGAATTTATTCGGTAGTCAGGGAGAGATGAGAAATCTACTTGAGTTCACGGATAGCCCATTAAGACTACGTCAGAATATCAACAATGCAATTGATATCAATGATGGAAGGATTGAACCACAGGGTATGCTTATGAAGTGGACTAGCTTCCTATCTGGTCTACCAGAAAGAACGATGATGGTTACATCATGGATGCCAACATTCACTAGTGAGTTTCAGAATATCACAAAGGAGAAGTTCGACATGAAGAAGTTTAATGATAGCGAAGCATACAGAGAGAAGTATGGTAAGGCAATCAAAGAAGCTTCTGCTGTGGCTGATGCTCAGACTGAGAAGATTGTTGGTCCAACTACAAAGGCAGGACAGAGAAGAGACATTGTAATTTTCCCTGGTAAAACTGTTGGTAGAGACACGGTGTCTGGCCAGATCCTTGGCTTCTTTAGTAACTATCCTTATCGAGAAGTAACTGAATTTGTAAATGGATTTAAGGAAGCAGGTGAGGTATTAAAGAAGGCTGATACAGTAGAAGCAATCAGTCAGTTGCAAAAGCCACTGGGTATTGCATTGAACGTAGCTGCTTATGGATTCTTGTCATCAGTAGTATACGCCTCCAGATTAATTCTTCTTGGAGACGATGATGAAGAGGAGAGAGGCAACAAGTTACTTGAGGAGTTGATGACTGCTAAAGGATTCATTGAGGAGACAGCGGCAAATGCAGCAGCATTAGCGGCAAGTAAGTACGCAGGTGGAGGTAGAGCTATTCTACAAGTACTAGGTACACTTGGGATTATGATGACTGACAATGAGGAAACAAAGGCTACAATTAAAAAGATGCTAAAGGGAAGTGTGTATGTAGATCCATTACCAACTCAGAAGTTAACTGGATATGGTACCGCTGACAAAGTAAATACAGCAATACTAAAATACATCCCTCAGTTTGTGGTTCTTAGTAATGTAATTATAGATGGCTTAGGTGGATTGAATGAAATCAAAGCTATATACGACAAGGTAGAAAGCAAAGGAGTGAATGCACTAACAGAAGATGAGGAGCTAAGAGTACTAGCATTGAGCGTTATGTTTACTGCAACTCAATTGTACTTAAACTATAAGGGATCATCGTTGCCATCTTATAACACCTTGAAGGCAGGAATGAAAACAGTAAAGGAGGAAGCAGGAGTTGCTGATATATCTGCTGGAAAAGTACCTGCTAAAAAGAAATCATCTAGTGGTGGTGGAGGCAGCAGAGCCAAGACAATGAACAAGACTGACCTGAAGAAATATAACCGTGAGTTATATGATCAGATGTATGGTAAGGGATCTGCTACTTATGAGATAGAGCAGGAGATAAAAGCCTTCGAGAAGGAACAACGAGAGTTTAAAAAGGATATCAAGGATAGAGTTTTTGGTGGGGACTAAAAGTCTTCCCCATATTCTATGGTCTTGATGATATCTCTCAGGTCTTTTATCAAGGACTTCACCTCATCCTTAACGGATACGTACTCCCTGTCCACGAGCTTCTCGTAGATGGTGCTGATGCTATCATGGAAGCCTTCTGTAGTGAAGGCTATCCTTGAAGCTCTGTCTCTTTCTTGTTGGAGTGTTCCATCCATTCTTTCTCAGTTATAAAATTGTAAATAGGTCTCATTCTTTCTTTGAGTAATCTAATCTCCTGCTTAAGTGCCTCATTCTCTTGCACTAATCTACCAACAATATTGTATGAATCAACGGGTTCATCCCTAAATTTATTCATAACCACCATCTCCTTGCACTTCAGATATAAACTTCTAAATTTTGAATCCAGTTCAACAAGGTCATTGAATCTTTTAAGGTAGTACTCAGCAGCGTATCTGCTCTTCTTTAAGTTGTATGCTATGCTCTCAACGTGCATGCCTGTGTCCTTTAGTAGTGAGGAGAATATCATTCTGGCTTCCACCTCACCACGGTACCTTGTGGTGGATAGGATACGTTCTCCTGTTACTAGCTCAACGATGTTCCGTAGCCCATCAATCTTATTTCTCTCTTCCGTAAAAGAGCTCTGCTTTGATTCCATGTTTCTGTAGTTCTTTGATTCTATATTCCTGTAGTTTACTTGGCTTTCCTGTCGCTCGCTTCACCTCGTAGAACTCAACGTCAGAGTCCTTAGGTATAGCTATAAGGTCAGGGATACCGTTCTTGTTGGTCTTAATCAACTTGATTACATAGTACCCCTGATCCTCCAGGTCCTTCATTAACTTAGTCTGTACCTGCTGCTCTGTCATTGACATACTTCATTGTCAAATTCTAATTCATATTCATAAAAATATGGACAGGCCCACCTAGGATTATCACACTTAAGCTTTACCATTGTTGATTTGTAAGATCCAACTTGTAATACTGTAGCCATCCCTGAACGCTTTGTTTTTACTCTATCTCCAACTTTCAATTTATCAAATGGTGTCATTTCACTATCTCTTTAAGTTGACTCCAAATAGCTTCGCTTAAATCTCCCCAATACATTTCGCACTTGCCATCTTTGATGGGTGGGTCAATGAAATAATATTGATAGTCATCAGGCTTAGCTGTGAATCGGTAGCAGCTTTCTTTGTAGGGACAATTTGTCCCCGGGCACATTGTTATGTCAGGGCTCATAGGTTTTCTAGTTCTTGTTTAACTTCTTTCCAATAATAATTCATTGTCCCAAAATCATATTTATTAATATTTTTTATTGAATGTAATACTTCATCTACTGCTATCAATGCACATTCTTTTCTAACTTCTCTAAATCCAAATTGAAATTTCTCATTTTTAAGATAGCGATTAACTAACTCTTCTGCTTTTTCTTTAGGTGTCATCTCCGTAGGTATCTTTGTAGTACTGTTCCCCTGATTTCCCATTGTCTGGATACCCATCTGAGTAGCCTTCTTCATAACTATCTTTAATCTGCTCCTTCTCCATTTCTTTGGCTTTATTGCATTCCTCTCGATAAGCCTTTGGTATTTCAGGATAATCTTCTGCAATTTTCTTAATCAACCAATCTACTGCTGTCTGTTTCATAGCTTATCAATTAAATTGTTTAAGTTCTCATCTGATGGGAAGTTATCCTTGTCAGTACTCCAATACTCTAGGTACCTGTCCCTGTGTACAGCGTACCACCTCTGTGTGTATTCATTCCAATGAAATACGTAGTTCCAAATCTTTTCCATATTGTTTTTATTTGTGGCATATATGCCATAATTAAAATAGTCAGGGCAGGTTATAATCCTGCACGCACATCTAAGGGTATCTCAATGTGCCATCACTTTTGACAAGCAGCTCCGATGTGTGTCTCTATTCCACCACCTGACTATGTATTCTTAAAGTGATTAACTGTGTAGTCCTTCTTCTTTATCACAGCCTTGTACACGTCATGCTCAATGCCTCCCTTACTGAAGACCCAGTACACATGGTTGAACGAACGATCTTTTGTTGTCATCCTATCCCTGCTCTGCCAGTAGCTCGTAGCACTGAAGTCAATGTTGTAGTACACCAAGTACTTGGCATGCCTAAGACTGATCCCCTCCCTGCCACTAACTATCTGGAGTGCAATGCTCTTGTCCGTGCTCTCAAATATACTAAGATCAGTTGTTAGTTCATCATTAAACACTGACTGTAAGGCAGATAACTCTTCCTTAAATTTATAGAAGATGCCTATCTTACTTCCTTGAAATTTTTGTTTAATGAACTCAGCCTTGCTGGTGTCCAGCACCATGCTGTTGCCACTCTCAAACTTAATCGTCCCACTGCATAGCTGGTGTACCTTCATCATCAACTTCACTGCCGTGTCAGCCAGTATCACCTCAGTCTTACCCTCAATCACCAAGTCTTTCTTTAGTCTCTTGATAAGCTGCATGGTAGACTCCTTCATCTCCACCTCTAAGATCTCCTCAGTAACTGATGACACGAACCCTGCCTCCTTCTGTGAGAAGTTTATCATGTGTGGCTTCATCTTCTCAATGATGCTGTCCAACCCATCGCTGTAGTCATTGATGAATAGACCGTTGATGTTCTTCTGCTTTACCTTGACATACTTGTCGCAAAATTTGTAGAAGTTTACGAACTCTCGGAAGGGATTGTTAGGTATCGCATACACCTGATGGTACATCTGTGAGTAACTCTCAGGTGTTGGTGTACCAGACATGAGTATCACCTTAGGCTTATACTTAGAGATGGCGTGTCGCATCATTACAGCCCGATTGCTGGGCTTTGGGAACGCACCTATACTATGTGCCTCATCAATGACTATTAGGTCAAATTTGAAGCTATCTACCACGTTGTGGAGGCTCTCATAGTTGATCACCTTTATATGGTAGCTAGGCTTAAGCAAATCGTAGTCCTTCTCGATGCTGCCGATGGCCTTCTTCTTGGTCACGAACAGCACTGACTTAGCTCCGCACTGACTTGCTATGCCTAGGCTAGTCAAGGTCTTGCCTGTACGAACCTCCATAGCTAGGTACACGAAGCCATGTGTCTCAATGGCTCGTGCTCCCTGCGATATTATATCCCTCTGGTATGGTCTAAACTGCATGCTATATGTCCCGTAATAAGATAGACTGTTCTTTATTTTAGTTACTACATCTGGATCAACGAACTTACTCTTTGATACTACATCGTAAAGTGTACCGCAGTATCGTAGCATCTGCTCATCCGAGTACCCAGGTACCCTATCAATCATTCGAATGAATTATTATCCACCTGCCCATCATGTCACGCCCCTCCTCAGGTGCAACGCCATACTTGAATAGGCCATATGCAACCAACCACTTGTAGAACTTGGTCCTGCTGATGGTCATCTTAGACTTTGGTCCGTAGTCAGGGTACTCGTTCACGAAGTCATTGTACAAATCGTTCTTGTATAGCCTCACCTCTACCTCAAGCGTGTTGTTCTTAGGCTGACCCTCCACCAGACCACACCACTCGATGAAGTCATGAGAGGTCTCAGCAGATAGCTGTCTAATCTTTAGGTTCACAAAATTACTCTTCACTATCCCTGTATGCAGGTAGTTGGATAGGCAACCAATCATGTAGTTGTCAAACTCACACCAGTCATCATCGTTCCAGTCCCCGAACATCAGCTTACCAAACTCATCCAAGGGAGTGAATGACTTGGAGTAGTACTGGTGTAGCTCCAGCTCAGACTTACGTCTAGCAAAGCTGTTGCCCGATCCCTTGATGGCATAGTTAGTAGTGATGGCAATCTTTGGTGACTTACTGAATGGTATCTTAATTGCATCCTTGTTCTTCTTCTCTAGCGTGAGACCCTCGGTCACCACGCTAAACAAACGCTCAAATTCAAAGTACTTCTTCACATCATCGAACACTAGGATTTGTGTATCAGCAGACACAAGTTGGTAGGCGAAGCTACGCTCGAATGTGAATGACTTGCCATCAATCGTTACCACCTTCTTCATCTTTGCTAGTGCGTTCATGAACAGACCCTTGCCTGTGCCACCCTCAGGGTTGTCGCTAATCACCTCATCGTTAAGGATTACTGCCGGACAGAAGCTTAGGTTCTTGTAGCCATGCATCAGGAACCCTATGTTACTCTCCATCGCCTGTACCCTACCATCATCACCCCCACAGATGTTTCGTATGAACTTCTTGTAGCTGCATGCATCTGTCACATCGCACATGATGAAGTTGCGGTCAATCACGTGATCGTTCCACACGTATCCACCCAAGTCAAGGTAGTCAATAGCCTTCACCCCAGTCTTGCTAACCTGCACAGCACAGTTCTTGTAGTACAGGTAAGAGGTGTCCTTGGTATCCTCAATGAATAAGATGTCTATGGTTGATAGCATGGACAGGAACTCCTCCTTGAAGAACCTAGTGTTGTCAGCGAAGTAGTTGTATACCCCAATGTCATCCAGCTCTTGCAGATGGGTCAGCACGTAGTCCTTCATCTCCTTCTCAGAGGTGTGGTCAATCAGGTTATCGGTGACCTTGACAAACACGTAATTCTTACCACCCTCAGGGCAGAACTTATAGAACCCGTGATCCTCAAGGAACTGCTTGAATAGAATGTGTACTATTCGAATGACTCCCTTCTCGCTCTTTTCCCAGAATGTTTTCTTTGCGTTCTCCTCCTCCACCTTGGTCAAGACTGCTTCAATAGTATCCGTATCCAGTTGAGAGTCCTGTAGCTGAATACGTATTTCTTTTTTTGATACACCCCTTCTTAGCTTGGCCTTGATGGAGTTTACCTGCTCCTCATCCTCGTAGTACTTGGTGCCAAAGTTGGCCGTGTGCCGATAGGCTGAGTCAATTGCCGCACCTATCTCACTTACAGGGAAGTCCTCAGTAGCGTACTGGCTCAGCATACGTGATGCAAGACTCTTGTTTATTCCGAAGTCATTGAACGCCATCGCTAGGATGTACACGTTATGGTTACGCTGTCCCTCAACCATTGGGTACTTCTTCATCCACCACTTCACCAAGATGTCAACCACCTTGTTCTCATCAGTGATGGGTATGGTTAGCTTGTCCTTGATCTTACTCACCTCCGTGTACTCAAGATCCTCTATGGTGTTCCAGACAGATGAATTCTCGTTCACATAAATCAATGCATCATATGACTCGTAGCATACACGTGATATGTTCTTACTAGTCTTGTCAAAGTAGGGGCTATTGAAGTGCTTCTCTAGGCTGTTGAAGTAGTTGATGTGGTTGTCTTGGTCTGCTGGTATCTTTACCAGTACCTTTAGGCCATTGCCAGAGGGAGAGATGAATACGGAGTACACATACTTGTTCTTGGACAGCCTCTCCTTGTCATCGGTTAAGTCCTTAGTCTTTTGGTAGCCATCAAAGTCTAGGCAAATCAAACCTGAGTGCTGAATAAGAGATGCATCTGTTCTCTTGTTGAATATACCGCTGAAGCATATGGCAGGCAGTAACTTCTTCAAGTCATTCCTCTCCTGCTTATTCTTCTCTGCTCTGATTCTTTTTACCAGATCTTTTGATGACCCCGATCTAATTCTTTCAAGGATTAAACCCACATTCCTGTGGAATGGAGTATCCGTGTCCTTGATGCTTGAGAATATCGTTACTTGATATGTCATAAATGTATAATGAATGTCGTTTATTTGTCAGGTTAACTTACTGATACTTAGATGTATGTCGATTATGTTAATTTAAACCCCGTTTACTAGTCAAAGAAACAATAAGTAAACAAGTAGTATATATATATATATAGGGAAAAATAAAAACGACATAGTCTGGAGAAAAAAAAGAGGGGGACTTTTACCCCCTCCCTTCTTATCAGAAAGGCATCTGGTTGGTTGGCTCATCTACCTTATTGTCATCACCTGGGTTGTAGATGTTCACTACTAGGTGGTGGGAAGGTTTGTTTGGAACCTGATCCTTATTCTTTACGATATTTAGGTTGACCCACTCAAGGTTTTTTTCATTGAGGTAGGCTAAAAGATTTTGCAAGTCCCTCTTGCTTTGGCTTACTGTTGTAAGCGGTCCGTACTTAGTCTGAATAACTCTAGAACTTCCTCCGTAAATTTTGTCTTTCTTTTCCATTTGATTGTTTCGTTTATACTCGTTTGAAATTTTGTAATAATGATGTTACAAATTGTCCATTTCTTTCTAGAATAATTATCGCATAAGTAAATGTGTGATCAGTAAAGAAACTCACAACTTGTCCTCTATCTGTAGACATCCATGCATCACCGGGACGGGCATGTATAAATTCAATTGGTATTTCCATTTGATTAAAGTGTTTCGTTTATAAAGTAATTGTCAATGTCATCTGTTGGATTCGGTCCGAAGTACCTGTAGTACACCTCCATCGCTCGCTCTACCTTGGCCTCGCCACCGCTTACGAACTCTTCGGATGGTCTGAACAGACCAAGCTGCTCAGATTCCTTGTCAATAACGTAAAAGTATAGCGGTTTTCCAAATAATTTCTGGTAAATGTAGCACTGAGAGTCGTAGTTGTAGCTTTTTGCAGACCATCTGAACTTGTTTATGTCTGATGTGGTCTTCAAATCTATAATCGAATCGGCAGTTACGATGTCAGCCTTCGCCTTCCATTGCAGTCCCTTGATATCACCAATGATTGGCTCCTCGTATAGGTTGCCCTCCCTGTAGATGTCATTGTAGAACTGGAAGTTTGACTTCATCACACCAGCAAGTCGCACAATTTCCTCGTACTCCTTGGTCAACATGGCGAACCCAAGGTTGTTGTCAGCACAGAAGGTCTTGTACTCCTTTGTATTCCGTGTACTAACGTCCACCTGTGGCACGATTACAGCCTTCTCAGGCTCAAGAATTAGCTGATGGAATAGTCTACCCTCATGGAAGTGTTTAGAATCTCCAGATGGCACTCTAAATAGCTTAGGATTGGTAAGCAATGCATAGATGTCTGAGTTGGATAGGTAGTACTTACCCTTCCCATTGTAATACTCATCATCATTCCTTAGTTCTTCAATAATTTGATTCATATTGTTCGATTGATTTAAATATTTGATACACTACCTGGGGTACTATGGCATTTCCTCCTGCCATTATTGATTCTTTTCTCCATTTAGGAAAGGTAATAGAGTCCAGTCTACCGGAAAGCCCATCATCTCCATGACAAAGTGAGGGGACAGATGGCTGCATTTTGAAGTCTGTTCTATGTAGTTTATTGCGTCCTTTAAATTGTTGTTCATTGGATTGTGTCCTTTTCTTGGAGCATTGCCTCTCCTTCCTGCCTTCATGTCCATAGCGCAAGGAGTAGGAAGCATTAAATGCAATAAACCAAATTCTCTGCCTGACATGGGAAGCATTAACGCTTGCAGCTGGAAGTAAAAACGGTGTGACTTCGTAGCCTTCAGCTTCCAAATCAGATTGCACTTCGTCGAATACCAACCCTCCATTCCAATTAACAAGCCCACGAACATTCTCGCCCACGATGTAGGTCGGCTGAATTTCTCGAATTGCTCGACACATTTCTGGCCAGAGGTGGCGGTCATCATCCTTGCCGAGTCGCTTTCCTGCTGATGAGTAGGGCTGACATGGGAATCCCCCTGTGATGATGTCAATTTCTCCTCTGTAAATAGAGAAGTCTGTCTTGGTGATGTCATTGTGTGATATTGAATTAGGCCAATAATATTTTAAGACTCTCTGTCCGAATGGATTCCATTCGCAATGGAACACGTTATCCCATCCCATCCAATCGGAGGCCAAATCAAAGCCCCCGATTCCACTGAATAATGATCCGTGCCTAAGCATTAAACTCATCAGCTATTTCTTTCTTCAGTGTTACAGATATGTCATACTGGGTGGTCAACTGCTTGCCAATGAATGCAAGACCCTTACTCTTGTTGTCCTTTACATACTTTAGAACCTTAATCCAATCATCGCTTCCTTTCACTAATGTAACCAGTGCCTTAGGCAAGCTCTGCTCCACTGCCTTTGGCTCACTCTCTGGTAAATCCTCACCGGCATAGATGTAAATCCCCAATCCAAACATCGCTAGGTTCTTAACCAAGCAACGCATCAAGGTCTTGTTGATGTCAAACGTAGTCGCTGCATCCACCTGCTTGTCTCCGTACTTGGTAGCATAGGAGTACGCCTTCTTCTTCATGCTCTTGTTCTTCCCATCCATGACAGGCAACCACATCTCTAGGGTCTGACCCTCGATAGTCACCTCGCTATGGCACATGAATCCAAGGTCATCATCGTACTCCGTAGGTAGGATCTTATACGATGCATCTGGGCACTCCTTCTTAGTCACAGACCATGCCCAGGCCCAGGATAGGTAGGTTAGGTTGTCCTTCTTCTCAACATGTTCGTTCACATTGATGGCTGATAGCCTGTCGAATACTGATTTTTCTGATTTCATTTCTCTAGATTTTTAATTAGTTGTTTGTAGTCTGTGTCTGCCTGTACTTTACTCTCGATTGATTTGATCCCGTGGATAATGGATGAGTGACCTATCACGTACCCATTCATGTCCATGTACCTCTGGATGTAGCTGACAGGTATCTTACGATTGGAACACAGGTAGTAGAGCATGTGTCTTGCATCTACCACCTCCATCTTTTTATTCTTTGAGAATATCCAGTCCCTAGGGATGGAGTAACGCTTGATGATGTTGTCTAAATAGTTATTAAAGATTTCAACTTTCATAATTGTGTACGATTAAAATGTATACTAGGAACAACACTAAGGATGCCCCCGTACTGATTGCATCGATTAGGATTCCCCTTCGATCATTTTTGTATAGTAGCTTGTTGACTACCGCACTGGCTAGTATAACTGCCAACCCGACTATAAGATTAACCATCATAGCTTATTAAAAATAGTTTCTGCTATAGCTTCCAGTAGTTCTCCTGTAGGTGCAATGTCAATAGTCTTGCCCTGTTCCTCATCCCATGTGCATAGCTGATGAGTACCTAAAATATTTACAACTGTCTCGCTGTCACCAACATAGTCCCAGTTTGATTCCTCTCCATGACTAGCTACCTCGTAGCTACCCACCCAGAAGTAGTCCTTGTCATCAATGCTGAACTCAATCTCCTCATTGATAAACACCTCGCTTTCATTCATAGTAGATTTGATTTAAATTTGATACAATATAAGACAATAAATAAACAATGTCAATCTTTCTTAGCAGAAACTTTGCTTCTGTTCAACCAGTAATGCTCGTTGCAGATCCTATCAATAGCCTCCCACTTCGTGGTGCATACCAACCTTGCATACAGGTTGCCATAGTAGTACACATTAAACACTTGCTTCGCTTCCATACTTCACCTCCCTAGGGCATGGATAAGTTTTAAATAAGTTCTCAATCGCCTTGATAAACTCTTCCTTGCTCTTCTCATCCAGATAAAGCAGTCTGTCATTCATTGCATGTACTAGTTCGTACATCTGTAGTCTTCCTTCCAATGTCATTTTAGTTTTTCGTTTATAAATTCAATAATAGTGTCAACCCAGTCCCCATCCCATTCCCTACTCTCGTAGGTGTTACAGAACTCGTTGGTCAAGTCAATACCTAGGTCGTATAGTCCGCAAATACCTTCGGCATCGATGATGTCAAGCAGTCTTATCGGCATGGTGTCGTTAGTAATGAGTGCATGAATTGTGCATACAACTTCATGGTGGGTCTCTGCCCACTCCCTGAAGCCATGCTTTAGTATGCCTTTTGACTTATTGTATGCTAACTGATTGAGGACACTTGATACAAGTAATACTTCTTGCTTACTTACATTGTCTGCATTGTACATGGCATCCATTACCGCTTGGTAGGTGTGGTCAAGATCCAAGTACTTAGGTATATTTACTTCGATTTTCATAGTTGAATTGTTAAGGTGTCACTTAAATTTGATAAGACAATCTTACTAGGATATGCATCCTCCAATGCATGGATGTAGTCCTCGATAAAGTACTTCATCTCATCATGTTGATTCGCCATAGGCTCTGTCACCTTTCTGATTTGTTCCTCTTTTAGGTTGGTGTATAGTGTACACTGGTCACCATCCCATGTTCCTACTTTTAATTTGAATACATTCATATTGCGTGTGTGTTTAAAATTTCAAAACATAAATCGTGTGGAATCTTACTCCTCTCGTATGCATTCTTTAACCCCTGTGTACCGGTAACGCTACCTCTAGGTGCTGATACATGGCATGTGTTCCCATTGCTACACATCTTTCTTGTAATCCATACATTACTATTAGTCCAGATATCTGTAGGCTTCATCCTACTATCACCATACTGGCAGTAGGTGACTGTCTTCCTATCAAACTCCTCCATGATAGGCATCTTTCTCAGCATCCCCCTTGGGTTCTCAATAAAGAAATACTTAGGATCAAAGTGCTTGATGATTTCAATTGTCTTCTCTACTAACTGAATACCAAACCTAGCACCATCAGTCTTGGGAGTCTTATCATGATTCCAATTCCTACCAATGGATGCAACAGAAAATGCTGTGCATGGTGGTGATGCCCAAATAATATCTGGCTTGAAAGGGACTTTGTTTACATCAAAGTCTAGTATGCTCACCGCATAGTCAATCCCATCAAAGGGGACTAGGTAGGAGGAGTACACCTCCATACCTAATGCCTCTGCTACCTTGCCAATAGACCTACTACCAGCGAATAATTCTAGTACCTTCATCTTAGTTGTCTGATAGGTCTGTGAATTGGGTAAAGTTATCTGCAATTTGAAGCAGATGATTGGTTGCTAGTAGCAGTAGTATGTTGTAGTCTACACACTTGTGCATCATCTCGCTTACTTTACTCACCTTATCCATGTCCCCACTAGATAGTAGGGTTAGGATCGTAGCCAATTGGGCAGCATACTTGTGTTGCTCCACTCCTAGTGACTCCACTAGGGAGTTTGCTTCGTGATTGAATTTCATTTGCATTTTCTTTTCCATTCTGCTACAATTTTAGTTGCTTCGTATAACGCATCTGCACATTCACCCATGCCCATGTCCTCGTTGGACATTATCCATTGGTAGATATCCTCCACCAACATCTGCTCTTGCTCCTCACGGATCTCCTTGAGTCTTTTGATTTCGCTCCTGAGAAAGTCATTCTCTAATCCTTCAATTGTCTTCATTTTTTTTCTAAGTTTAAGTCTTGTGCTATTAAATAAATTGATTCCGAAATCTGCTCCATAGTCCACGCATTTGTTAACGCCATCTCAAGTATTTTGTAGGCATCCGTGTCGCTACATTCCCAAGATGAAGTTACATCATCTATGTGCCATAGGTTGCCAGTAAAGAACCCTTGCTCTGCCAAGAATTTTCTTGCGTCATCTGTAGTCATATGCTTATTAGTTTAGGTGTTGTGTATGAATAGAATTGGTTATCTGGATAGGCATCCAATAGGGCATCGATAAGTGTATCGTTGGTATACTCCTCACCAAACTCACGCTCCCGATTAACTATAGGCTCAATCACTTTCTTGATTTGAATCTCATTCAAGTCTGTGAGGATCACAAAGTTCTCCTCATCGTAGGCAGTTGTGTTAATTTCAAAGGCTTTCATTGTATATTTTAGTTAGTTCTTTCTTGTCATAAGTAGGTAAGTAGTCATAATCTTCTAGGAATTCCTCGACAGATTGTCCATCCTCAATTGCAGACTCAACATACCATTGAATTTCCATCCAGAAATAGTCCACATCAAAATGATATAGTCCCTCCATGTATCCATAATCCTCCTCTGTGTATGTGCCATCTGAGTTGATGTATGTCTTGCCACAGAAATCCATACTAGACTCGTAGTAATGCATCTCTACTTCTACCCCATACTTCTTAGCTAGGTTAACACCAAACTCAATTGGTGGTGACCATGCAGTGTTGGGAGTTAGCAACAAGCCACCATCAAATTCTTGTGGCTCACATTCGTAGTAAGATACATCCCACTTTGTACCAAAGTATTCTAGATTAGTATTGTACCAATCCTCTGCATCTGGTACATCAATTAAAGTTTTGAATAAGTTATTCTCTTGCTTATTCTCAATGGACTCCAAAGCTTGTACAATCTTTGTAACATCTCCGGAAATTGTGATTTCATTTGAACACCAGTTAGGCATAGCTTTATTTGTTTAATTGATTGATAAACATTCCTGTGATTCTATCTTGTAGACTTAATTCATCTACATGGTCTTCATCTAAGTAGGATTGCAATGCATCTTTCATTTTAATCCTCTCACTTTCATTACTAGTATACCAATCGATGAAATTCTCAATAATCATTTGTTTAATTTCCATGTTATTAATGTGTCATTGCGTATATATAATCCTCATTATTTCTTAATGCATTTCTACATTCATTTTGTAAATCTGAATCCAGAATTTGAATACCTCTGAATGTACCTAGTCTACCACCATATGTTGATATACTTATCAAATTTTTATTTTCTTTAGCATACTCCTGCACATCATCTGTTTGATCCTTGAATACATCGTATGCTCGAATCACTCCAACTTGCCCGTACCTATCTACACTACACTCTCTGTAGTACTCCACTAATTTTTCCCTGATTAAATTTTCCATGATTAAATGAATCTTATAATTACTTGTCTGTGTATGTCATCAATATTATGGTCATGCTCAAATCTTTTTAGAGACCATATCAATCCATGTGATTCTGCAATATCCATGAACTCCGCATCTGATAGTTCAAAGTCTACCAATCTTTGATGTTCAAGTCCATCTAGAATCAAGTCTAGATTAACTCCATATACTTTTGTTTCCATAGTCTTAAATTATTTTAGTTCCAATTACTTTTACTCTATCTTGATTCTTGTCCATCCATGACAGCCAATTGTCCATGTGTTTATCATCTTTGAACTCCCTGGTTTGTGCGAAGGATCTGCCATAGATCCCTCGCATGTAGATTACTGCTTTCATATTTCTTCAATGCTTCTGATTACAAATCCACTAGTATCTTTACTAGCTTGTCCCTTAGCTTTCAATGCCACAATACTATTCGGCATATCCAGAAATCTTAGGTCTGTTTCATCGCCATCGATGACATTCACTTCTCTATTGTTATACACTATCTTACCCATCTTTACCAATTGTTCGTGTAACTCCTTAGAGAATACCATTGCGACATTCTTACCCTCGTTTAATACATTCCGAGAGTACTCAATATTTAACTTGGTCTCTGCCCTAGAGAATGTCAAGTAGTAGTTACCAATGTTATTGGTCAATACTCTACGAGGATTCTTTGTATAGTCATAAAATTGCACATTTGGAAACGCCTCGAAGATGTTTGAATAGTATCTATCCTCTAATTCTACCTTGATGTTCTCGAATGGTAGGTCTGATGTACCATTCAGTCGGATCACCAGAGAATTGCCATACTTTTTTTGCAGTTTTACAATCTCTTTGTAGATGTTGACCATGAACTCCTTTCGATTCTCTAAGAATTCCAATGTCTTGTTAATCCTTGCCGATTGGACATTTGTCATCGCTCCTCTGCCGGCAGTATACAAACAAACTTCTATACATCCATCTGTTGCATCTCCGCAGAGATTCACCTTGCCATTCCCTTGTTTATGAGGAGCTAGGTACATGATTCCCGTAAAGTAACCTAGCTTTTGTCCCTTACTAGTTTTTGCATCTGCATTTACTGATAGTAGTCCCATAGTTTTTTTTTTTGGTTTAAGATTATATATTATTTTGTGAGCAAAAGTTATCATAGTATGCGTCCTCGTTTGCTTTGATGTGAGCGAATGTCTGGTTTGCTTCCTTCCTATCCTTGTATGCTTTCGATGATTCGCAGTATGCTTTGCCATCGTAGTAGATGGTCTCACCTTTGCCAATTACCTTGCCTGTCTCGGCACAAGTACTTTTGAATCTTGATGTGATAAATCTTCCCATAGTTTTATAGTAGTTTAAGTCCAAGCATATATCCAAGTATAAATATTGGTAGCAATGCCACAATTGTGTAGATGATTAATCCTAGCGTTCTCATTTTAATAGGTGTTTGATATGTAGAATGATTTCTCCAATTGGATTCCATACATGATGCCGAGTACGATAATTACTGCCATAATCCCTATGGCAAGTAGTGTTCCTTTTGTGTTGTCTTTCATCCTTTTATTAGTTCAATTGCAAATTCATATGCTTCCTCCCATGTCAATGGATTCCATCCATTACCTTCAGCATCCTCATCTGAGTACTCTCCGTTAGGATCATTACGGCATAGCCATTTAATTAATTCTTCTCTGGTGTATTTTTCGAAATCTTCCATTATTTTGATAGGTTTTGATTTGGTTTATGGTTAAGACCAATCCGTAGATTGGTTTCGACTATTTAAGTCTCGTCAGTTAACCTATAACTAAATTTTTGTTTATGCCATCGGCATCTGTAGACTCGATTTCGGCTGCTATGTCTAGCCATTTTTGAGCATCCTCTTTTAAAGATTCTACCATATACCAGTAGTCTCTTTCTTTTGCTACTTCGGCTTTTGCTTTGTAGTGCTTGTAAAGTGCGAAGGCTTCGAATCTTGTGATTTCAACGATGTTTGCTTGAGTTGTCATTTGTTTTTTGGTTTATGAATAAATAATCTTTTCAATATTAGTAACTTCTCTTTTGGGCAAGTAGTAACATGCATCCAAGTATTGGTCAAATACATTCTCACATTTTCTATCCAATTGAATGCCTTTTTTCTCCTCATCATTGTCATATGCTCTGTCTCTCTCACTACTTAATGCATTGTACTTCTCAAGGTATTTTACTGCCTTGTTTACCATCCTCTGATTTTTCTTTGTGATTGCTACTATCATTTCTCTTTTTGTTTTGGTCATAGATATCCACCTCAGCCCTTATGGCTGTTTTTGGCGTTGTGCTTATTGCATGTACAAAGGATGTTCTTTTCTAGTTCATATCCTAATACTCGTTCAATTTATTTTCAATATTTATTAAACTTTTATGTAAGTGATTGATAATCAGCGAGATTAATTTTGTTATTGGTGTTATATATTATTTATCCTTAGAATCTATGGGACTTGGGTAAAGCAAAGTATCCTCTTATCCCTTGTGGATATCTTGTGGATATCTTTTGTTGACTACGAGTCAAGTTTATCTGGAAGAAAGGTAGCTAGGTAGGTAGCTAGGTAGGGATGCAAGCTAGGGCATAGGAGTTCGTATATCCTAGGCACTACTACTTGCAGTGAGCAGATAGGAAAAGCCAAAAAATCCATGGCAAGCCGATTGACTGCCTACCCCCCATGCCGAAAAAAAAATCGTTTCCGCTTTGGGCCGGCTGTCGTAATTTGGTGGTATTACCCAAACAGTCCTATCATCTAAAGTATTATATTTGTGCATGATTGATGGACTAACAATGAAGAACGGTCGTTTGATAAATGATCGTCCTAACAGCGTAACAGGAATTCAAAAGGCTATCGATATTAAGAGAACCTTGAAGAAAGCAGAGAAGCTTGAGATGTATTCTGAAGCTGTGTCACTAGGTATTCAGAGAGCAGGCAATGACGATAACATCAGAGGGATGTTCTTGAAGTAGTAGCTTTTTGAGTTTATTTGAGAGAGGGATTTTATGGTCCCTCTTTTTTTGTACCCAACATTCCAGATAAACTGTCATGGACTGTACGAAATTATGTCGTGTAACTAACTGATATCTAGAGTCCTGTCGATTATGTTAATTTTTAAAATGAATTGTAGTGAGAAAAATATAAAAGAGAGAGATTAATATATATATATATATAGGGAAGAAGAAGTTTGTCATTCAATTCGATATTCCATTTTTCATTATCTTTGTCTGAACAAACTAAACAAACAAAAAAATGGAGAAGTTTTTAAGTATCCCAGTAACGAACGAGCAGAGACAATTGGTTTCTGCTACAGGTATTGTGTTGATTGAGCAAGAGTCAACAACAGCTGTACATATTCACTACAAGTCAAGCACAGGAACTGATGTTGTGACAATTACCCATGCGGCAGCTCCAGCAGGTAGCGAAGTTATGCGTGATGCTATTCAAGACGCTGTTGTCAGAGCATTGGGTACATCATGGACGTATGTAGCATTTGAGGTTCAAAACCTACCGTTTGCTGTATCAGGTATTACAATTGCTTAATATTCCTGAGCTTATTGAAATGGCCATTCTTCGGGATGGCTTTTTTTTTTGTAAAAATTATTTTATAGATTTGGTAAAATTTAATTCAAATGGAACCTAAAGATTTATTTTTAGCCCAGGAGGGCAGACTAAAGTTAATTTCTGGCATCAAGAAGATTGCCGGAGCGGTCAAGAGTACGTTGGGGCCATATGGCAACACGGTACTAATTGAGAGTCCTAATCACACGCATGGTATTACTGTAACTAAAGATGGGGTGACTGTCGCTAAGGCTGTTGACCTACTTGACCCTGTGGAGAACCTTGCGGTTAAGATGATGAAGGAGGCGGCTGATAGAACGGCTACTGCTGCTGGTGATGGCACTACTACTGCCATAGTGTTGACAGAGGGGTTGGTACTTGGATGGTTGGAGCATATTGGCACTGAGCAGTTAAATAATACTGAGGTGCTACGCAACATATCTGAGCTGAGCACTAAGGTGATTGAGGGGTTGAAGAAGAAGAGTAAGAAGGTCACTAACTCAATGCTGCTTGACGTGGCAACTATCTCTGCGAACAATGACAGTCACATAGGTCGAATCATTGCTGATGTGTACAAGGAGGTGGGGAAGAATGGCATAGTAACGGTGGAGCGAAGCCAGACTGCTGACACATATGCTGAGACCACTAGGGGGTTAAAGATTGACAGGGGGTACACAAGCCCACTGTTCATCAACGATCAGAGTAGGGACGAGTGCGTATTTGAGGATGTACTGGTGCTGGTGGCTGACATTGAGATAAGTAATGTCTTGCAGATTGAGAACGTGTTGAAGCCAATCATACAGGAGGGGAAGAAGCTACTGATCGTATCTCCATGCCACGTGAACGTGGTGAATACCTTGGCGGCAAACGTGATGAAGAGTAACCTAAAGATGTGCGTGGTTCAACCACCGAGCTTCGGGTACCGACAGCATGAGCTGATGCAGGACCTGGCGGTGAGTGTTGGGGCCACATACTTCAGTGAGAAGACCGGGGATGACCTGAGTCAGATCACTATTGCTGACCTAGGGCATGCAGCCAGAGTGGTGGTTGGCAAGGACAAGACCATAATCCTCAAGTCAGACCTCAAGCTCGACACTGCAAAGGTCGAGGAGCGAGTGGCACAGCTATGGCAGGCACATAAGATTGCTAAGAAGAAGGTTGACAAGGACCACCTGTTGGAGCGAATCGCCTCCCTTACGGGAGGGATAGGTGTGATATACGTAGGTGGGCAGACTGACCTAGAGCAGAAGGAGCTGTACGACCGTGTTGACGATGCGGTGTGTGCGGTACGATCCGCTCTGGAGGAGGGCATACTACCAGGTGCAGGCAAGGCACTGCTTGACGAGAGTGCTGTGATCAGAAGAGACCTATTATTTAACTTAAGCAAGGAGTACAATGCTGCTGTTGAGATACTATCCAATGCGATGATGGCACCATTCCAGCAGATCCTAGCTAACGCTGGCCTCAAGCCAAGTGACGTATACAAGGAGGCGATGCCTGTTGGGCACGGGTACAACCTAAAGACGGGGCAGATGGGTGACCTAGTACAGATGGGTGTGATTGACCCACTAAAGGTGACACGCAGTGCGTTACAGAACGCTGTGAGTGTAGCGACAACTATATTGAGTACTAACGCCATCATAACTATGGCACGATCATACGAGACTAGATAAGATATGGAGACAATACTAAACCCATTTGGGCACGGTCAGGTGACAAAAGTCGTTGACGAGAACCGTAAGAGTTGGGTAGAATACCTAACTACATCAAAAGTGTTTGATGAGAATGAGTACTACGTGCTGTTCGAGGATGGCCTGCTGGTGAAGAAGGGTCGGTCTAAGTTCGGTACAAGCCAATACATCAGAGGAGAGCGGTTCAAAAAATTCATAGGGCACTATGAGACTGCTTAAGAGCTGGGCGATAACCGTGGGTCTAGCGATAGTGTTCGCATTGCTAGTGATATGGTGGTATGAGACTAGTAAAATAAATTAAGATGGAGGCACCATTTGCAATTAAGGTAGGCGAGGTACTAGAGAAAATTGAGCGTATGCTCATTGAGAAGAACCGCAAGTACGGCAACTCAGCACTAGAGCCGATTGGTGTGTTCTCTCAGTTGTCCGCAAAAGAAGGACTACTGATCCGAATCGATGACAAGCTTAAGCGAATCAAGAACGGCAGCCTTGAGAAGGACGATGAGGACGTGGTGAACGACTTGATTGGGTACCTAGTGCTGTTAAAAATTCATGCAAAATGAGTGAGATATCATTCATTGTGGTTTACATTATGCGTAAATGTAGTAGATATACTACTATATTACGGCACTCTTTGCCATAAGCTGCCAAATGTCGACAAAATGGAGACATTTGGAGACTAATGTTGTCGATTTTTGGGACGAATATTTGTAAAATTGTGACAACCAATTCGGATAATTTCCGAATTGTACAATAAAAAATGACCCAAGAGCAGATCCTACGGTATGCTACTTGGGTACTTATAGGTTTACATATTGGGAACTTTTGTTAACCTTTAGAATAACTTTTTGCTTATACCTATCTGGTGAATATTCTGTAGTGGCTGGTACTGGTACTCAAACATGTACTTGTTGTCCAAGTAGGCAACTTTTGCGCCTGGTTGTAGCAGAGAGTTGACCGATGCGCCTAGATATAATCCTTTGCTCTTCTTTATAATTGTCTTAGTCTCTGTGTTCGTAACCGTATTGGTTACCACAGGGATTTTAAAATCGTTTGTAACGCTCATTTTAAGTACCTCTCCGAGGACTTCTCCACTAACGTAGGTGTTACCATACTCGAAAGGAGTCGTGGTGCTGAACAAGCTTATAGTAGGCTTATATTCTTCTAGAACTGTATCCCTAACAAACTGTGATTTTATCCACATTTTCGGCACATAAACTGTGTCCTTGACCTCGATAATCAAAGTGTCCGTATTTGTCACGCTTTCAAATTTATAAACCGTTTCTTCTTCAGGCTTTGGCATTATAATAAATGCTAAAATTATTCCTGCTATAAAAGAAATGATTGATGTAAGTATTCTCTTGTCTTCCATTATTGTTCGATGTATAAATTGTCTTGCTCTAATATTTTTCTTAACTCTTCACGGCACCATTTATAAGCTTGGTAAGTCTCATCAGATAATTCTTTGTACTTCATTTCAGAACGAAGCAATTGGTCAAAGTCCCAGATGGCACTTTTGTAATTATGGCCATTTATGGCTGCCTGGAAGTCTTTGTTATCTTCAGGCAAATCAAATTCTAGTACTGCTTTCATAGGGGAAATTTACAACTGTCTACTAATAACTCATAATTTCTTACTTCTTTCCTGTGTGTCTCCTTACCAGATAGGGTAAGTATCCTTCCACCAGTAGGTTTTATAGGGGCTCCTCGCTCAACATGCCAGCCAAAGGCTCCATCTTGGTACTCTTCCTTATAACTTCCTGTTATAGCTAGGTGAATCTGCTTGTGAACTATCTCATGTACATGCTTGCCAGGGTTAAACTGGATAGTATCACGTACATCGTTACGACTAGAGTTCTCATGTATGTGTCCCATGATAAATATGTCCATGTTCTCGTACATCTCTAGGGCTCTTGTCAAGTTTATAGCTCCCTTTGTAACTATTCCACCCCCACCAGAACCATGGAAGTACTTCAAATTTTTTGACATGTAGGTATTGCTACCTAGATGATGCTTAATGACTAGCCATCCCCCGTATCCACCAGTATAAACCTCTGTCTTGTTGGTATAGTTGAGCAAGTCAACGAATCTTTGTAGAGGATCAGTCTCTAGATTCTTAATGATTGCAGTCTCGTGATTGCCATATCCAATAACTGTGAGCAGATGTGCGTAAGGAGACCAATAATCTACTGCGTCTTCAATAACAGCGTCTATATAATTTGCTTTATTGTGCTCAGGAAGAATATCCTTCTTGTTTCTTCTTGGATCATACTTTCCCTGCATCAAGCAGAAGAAATCACCATTGATTAAGATTGGGATATTGTGTTTTTTGCAGTACTCCAGGTGATCTTTTAGTTGATCTCTATCACACTTTGGGTTGTCCCAGTGGATGTCCGATAGTAAAGCTATTTTTGTCTCTGATTTTTCTAGATCAATGACGTGAACATTCCTGCTAACCTTTCTTAGATTCATCAGAAGCTTATTTGTTGTCCATAAAGTTACTATTATTTTTTATTTTTCAAATTCGTTTATTATATTGGCAACACAAAAATAATATTATGGCACTAAACGAAAGGGATTATCGGAACTTCATAGATGGGCTTCTGATAGGGGTTGTATTCGGTGTAGTTGTTTCTAGTATTTTGTTTCTGGTCTTTACATAACTATATTTGTAGTATGAAAGCTATAGGAAAAAATATTGTAATCAAATCAATTGACGAGGAAGTAAAGACTTCTTCAGGATTAGTCCTATCTGGTGAGGACACCAACCAATTACGCTACAAGCGTGGAGTAGTAATCAACTCAGGGACAGAGGTAAGTTCAATCAAGCCAGGAGACAACGTGTACTACGACAAGGCGAACAGCTATGTGATGATCATCAATGATGAGCACTGCGTAATTATTCAGGAACGTGACGTAGTTCTTGTCCTGTGAGTCTATTCTCCTTTAGTTCCTGATTCATAGTAATAATCATGTTCCTGTAGACTTTGTCCGAGAACCTTACGTTCTTCTTGAACATTGGGTTGTTGCACATTGTCTCAGGAATCTCTTCCCCCTCTAACTTTTTGTAGATTGAGTTAATCATTCTCTTTGCTTTATAGGATAGTGAGTACAATGCCTTAGATCTCATGGCAGGTCTGCCCTTCTGTCTGCTAGAAAACAATTCAATCCATCCTTCTTTTATTAATCTGTAGAACCTTTCCCTGTTCCAGCTAAATATTTTTTCGTATTCTTTGAAGGTGGTGATATTGAAGTACCGTTCTGAGTAGAGGTACAGCAGCATGTCTAGATCTGCTTGACTTAGATTGTGCCTTACCTTGAAGTATTCACGGATTACTTTCCAGAATTTAAGGTAGTCTCTTTTATTTGATTTCATTTTTATTATTACATTTGTAAACAAAGGTACCACATTTAAACAACAAGAACATGCAACCTTGCACTCAAAAAGTTAAATCCGCAACCTCTTACAAACCAAAGAAAAAATGAAGGGAGATCAAATGATGGCCATGGGTATGCCCAAAGCCGCAGTTCTAAAAGGAGCCGTTAAAGGCGCAGCTAAAGGCGCAAAGAAGGCAGTAGTTAAGAAAGCCGTTAAAAAAGCAATGGCTAAAAAGAAGTATTAATGGCTGAGAAGTCTACAATGAAATGTAACCGTGTCGTTGCTTCTGACAGACCCGGCAAGAAGAGAATGGTAAAGGCTTGTGCTAATGGACAAGAGAAGCTAATTCACTTTGGTGCCGAGGGTTATGGTCATAACTATTCAGCAGCGGCACGGTCTTCATTTAAGGCTCGTCACAAATGCGATAGTGCTACAGATAAATTATCTGCTAAGTACTGGGCATGTAAGAACTTATGGGCAGGTCCTGGAGGATCTACCAAATCATCACCTAAGAGTAAGAGAGGGAAGTACTAATGAAACAAGTAATTAAGAAGGCGGCTAAGTTTGAATCTAAAAAATCTTTAGATGGTCCTATGAAATTTCTTAAAGGCAATGTAGGCAAAACTACAAAAGGATTCCCTGATACAAGTGGAGATGGGAAAATTACTAAGAAAGACATATTGATTGCTAAGGGAGTTCTTACTAAGAAGAAAAAATAAGATGCCAAAGGACTCTTGCTACAAAAAGGTAAAGGCATCGTATGATGTGTTCCCTTCTGCTAGGGCATCCCAGGCTATTGCTAAGTGTCGTAAGGCATCTGGTTCAGTTCGAAAAACTGAATCAGGTACATCACTGAAAAGATGGGAGAAAGAGAAGTGGCAGGATACCAAGAGTGGTAAAGCGTGTGGTGCTGGTGGACGTAATGAGTACTGCCGACCAACATTGAGAGTATCAGAAAAAACACCAAAGACTAAGAGTGAAATAAGTCCAGCAAAACTTTCCGCTAAAAAATTAGAGAAGGCTAGAGTTGGTATGGGTAAAAGAATTTCCAAAGTTTAACTATATTTGTTCATCATTAAAAAATCAAATCAAATGGCACAGAAAGTAACAAAGACAAACGCTGAATTGCTAGAGCTAGTTAGAGCGTTAAACGTAACACCTACTGAGAAAGGTAGTAAGGCGGAGGCTAAGCTTAAGAAGATTGTAGACAAGATTAAGCCTCTATTTGAGCAGTACAATGAGAAGAGAGAAGACATTCGTCTAGACCATGCTCATACTGAATCGAATGGTGTACTAGAGTTGAATGAGAAGGGTGAATACAAGTTCACCAAGGAAGGAATCAAGGCTATGTCCAAGGACATGAAGGCATTACTTGATGAATCATTTGAGTTCTATCAGTTTACTTTCTCAAGTGAAGGTATTGAGGACTTTAAGTTCTTAGCAGGATGGGTTGAAAGTATTGAAGCCGAGCAATCTGCTGAAGAAGTTGAATAAATTATTCATCTAAATCATAAAGAGCGGCATCAGTCTTAGTTGGTTGGTGCCATTCTTTCTTATAAAGACTATGAAAAGCAAAGGACTAGGAGATACTATTGAAAAAGTAACTACAGCTACTGGAATTAAGAAGGTAGTTGAAACTGTTGCTAAGGCCGCAGGAAAAGATTGTGGCTGTGAAAAAAGAAAAGATGCACTAAACCGTGCATTCCCATATAAAGAAGATTAATTAATAAGATCATGGCATATCAGAAATTACAACAATCAAGAGCGGCAGTAGTAACGAAGAGCGATACTGTTGACATTCCAAATCCAGGAAATGGAGAGGTAACAGGATGTATATTGTACGTAGGTACCGGAGGAATCCTTCGGGTGCTAACAGCAGGGGGAGATGACATTACATTCCAGAATGTACCAAATGCATTTGTTACTAGCTTTCAAGTAGTTAGAGTATTCAACACTACTACAACAGCCACCAACATTGTAGCTCTCTGGTAAATGAATACTCACGAGAATAGTAGGCTTGATTATATGGCAGCTGAATTGGATGCGTTAAAGAATGACGTGGCTGAAGTGAAAGCTATCGTAAAGGATATGCACACTTTGCTCTCAGGTAATCCCATTGACAAGGACTCTAATGGAATGATTGGAGACTTAAGGACAATGAAGAAAGAAGTTTACGAATTGAAGTCTGAATTAAAGAAATACAAGAATTATTTTTATGCACTTGTCACACTTGTTGGGTTGGGGGCATTAAAAGTTATTGTTGAAATATTAAAGTAGAATGGCAAAGGCAGTCGCAAGTGTAAGGAAAATTAGCTTTGGTAAAAAGAGAACAGGTGTAGCTAAAAAGTCATACGGTAAGTATAATGAGAAGCCTAAAAAATATCGAGGACAAGGTAGATGAAAAAATTATTTGATTGGTTAAAAGGCTTCTTGTCTGAAAATGGAGAAGCATCTTCTAAAAGATTTGTTGGAGTATTTGCTGCAATAGCTTTGTGCTATACGCTTTATGCCAACCATGATTCGGCTAACGAACCATCAGAAGCTTTAGTTTATTCGGTTGCTGCTTTATCTGCTGCTGCTTTAGGTATTACGGCAGCTGAGAAGATATTCAAGAAGGAATGAAGAACTTAAGCAAGGAGGAACTACTAAGTCGAATGGAGGCAATTAATCGTAGCAATGCGATTATTTACTTTGACTTAAATGGTTTTATCCTTGGAGTAAACGCTATCTTCTTAGAGGCTATGGGCTTTGCTGAAGATGAGCATGATAAGCTGATTGGAAAGCACCATTCGATTTTTGTCAGCTACGAATATTCTAAGTCTGAAGACTATACAAAATTCTGGGAAATGCTTCGGGCTGGAAAATTTTACGAAGGTGAATTTGAAAGAAGAAAGATAGATGGTAGACCTATTTATTTGCAGGCTACATACAATCCTATCTTTGACGAAAGCGGTACTATCACTAAGATAATGAAGATAGCTACCGACATTAGCCAAACTATTGTAAGTAAAAATAAGATTGGCGAACTATCTAAAAGTTTGCAGGCTGAGTTAGAAAACTCAAATAAGTTAAGGGCAGCAATTGAGATTGAAAAGGATGCAGCTGTTAATGACTTAGATGCTACCATTAAGAAAAGTCAAAACGAGCTCATTAAAGTAATTGTAAAGTCTGCCTTGTTCGTAATTATGAGTGTTGGATTTATTACAACGATAATGTACTCGTTTGCTATTCTATCGGATAAGGATACGCAAATCATTGGATCTACTTGGTCAAATATGTTTTCGGTTTTATTGACGAATGCCTTCTCTATTGTCGGCACAATCATGGGAATTAAGTACGCAACTTCAGAAGATAAAAAAAATAAGGAATGAAAATTAGCACTCACCTAAGTATTGCCGAGATTACTAGAAGTGATTCTGCAAAACGTCACGGAATTGACAACACTCCTACTGCCGAGCATTTGGAGAACTTTAAGTTACTAGCTGAGAAAGTATTCGAGCCCATTCGTGAACACTTCGGAGTTCCTATTTTTATTAGCTCTGGGTACAGAAGCAAGGCTCTCAATGATTTCATTAAGGGGAGTTTATCCAGTCAGCATTGCAAGGGCGAAGCGATTGATATCGATATGGATGGGGGGAATGGAGAGGTAACTAATAGAATGGTATTTGATTTCATAAAAAATAAGTTAGACTTTGATCAGTTGATTTGGGAGTTTGGAACTGACTTTAACCCGGATTGGGTACACGTATCATACACTAAAGGCAAGAACAGAAAGCAAAAGTTAAAAGCTGTGCGTACGAATGGTAAGACTTCTTACCTTAATCTTTAGTATATTTGTTCAATTACTTAATAGCAAATGGCAAAGATAAGTACATACCCCATTCTTTCTACCCCTACCCTCAATGACCTGCTCATAGGTACAGATGTAGAAAACCTAAATATCACCAAAAACTTTTCTATTGGAGATATCGCCAGCTTTATTGTTGGCGGTAGTTATGTTCCATACGTTGGTGCAACTGGCAACGTAAACTTAGGGGCTTTTAATATCACCTCCTCTTCATTTATTGTTGGTGGAGGATTAGCCACTCAGTTTTTAAAGGCTAATGGTACGCTTGACTCAACAGTCTATCAGCCTGCTGGCAACTATATCACTCAGCTTTCAGGAGAGGCAACTGCTTCAGGGCCAGGTAATGCAACTGTTACACTTAGCAATTCCGCTGTAATAAATAAAGTATTAACAGGTCTTACTATTACAGGTAATGCAATTGTTGCAACTGACAGCATACTTACTGCATTTGGTAAAGTACAAAATCAAATCAATACGCTTGTTGGCGGTGTTCAGTACAAAGGTACGTGGAACGCAGCGACTAATGTACCAGCTTTAGTAAGCTCTGTAGGTATTTCAGGTAACTATTATGTAGTAAGTGTAGCAGGCAATACAAATCTTAATGGGATTACCGATTGGAATCTTGGTGATTGGGCCATCTTTAACGGTTCAGCTTGGGAGAAGGTTGATAATACTGATGCGGTCATAAGTGTCAATGGTCAGGTTGGGGCTGTTGTGCTTACAACAACTAATATTAGTGAGGGCACTAATCTGTACTTTACTAATTCACGTGCTAGGACTGCAATAAATTTAACAACCACTGGTAACAGTGGAGCAGCTACGTATAACAACACAAATGGGTTCTTTAATATCCCTGAGTATACTTTATCAGGTCTTGGCGGAGTTCCTTTAACAAGACAGCTAACTATTAATGGTACAGCATTTGACTTATCAGCAAATAGAAGTTGGAGTGTGGGTACAGTTACGTCAATTGCCACAACTGGACCGCTTACAGGGGGTACAATTACTGGTTCTGGCACAATTGGAATTACGCAGGCAGGAGCAAGCTCAGATGGATACTTGTCTAGTACTGACTGGAATACATTCAACAATAAGCAGAACGCATTAACTAATCCTATAACAGGGACTGGTACGATTTTTACTTTGCCCATGTGGGGTGGTGCTACATCTTTGATCGATAGCCCACTATCCTATGGCTCAAATAACTTTAATTTTCAATATAATAGCGCAACCGGTGGTACGGTAACTTTTACGAATAGTGGATTGACTGCTTACGCATACACTATACAGATGAACAACTTCGGTTCTCCGAGGTCAACTGTTCATAGCTATACTGATGGGGTTGTCATTCAATCTATAGCCGGCACTCAGGTATCTAGACTATTTGCTAATGGAAACTTGATTCTAGGAACAGGGACTGCTGACAATGGACACAAGCTTGAGATAATTGGGAGCCTGTATGTAAATACAATTACCAATGCAACCGTTGATACTGACAGATTTATTGTAAGTGATGGAGGGGTTATTAAGTATAGGACAGGCACTGAATTACGCTCAGATATTGGCGCAGGCATAGGTTCTGTTACAAGTGTAGGACTTAGTATGCCTTCAGCATTTAGTGTCGCTAACAGTCCTATAACAGGCGCAGGAACTATTGCTGTAACAGGCGCAGGTAGTGCCTCTCAGTATGTTAGAGGAGATGGCACATTGGCTGACTTTCCTACAAATACAGGAGGAGGCTCATCAGTTAGTTACTACCTAAACGGATCTGTTAGTCAGGGGACTATTGGTGGTGTTGCTTACAGAGAGCTAAGCAAGATTCCTATTTTTGGAGCAGGCACAGATATAAGTATTGCTGCTGATGGGTACATTGCTTCTTTTATTACTGATGCTGGTGACCCTGCGTTGCTTAATATCCCAGCTGGAAACTGGAACTTTGAAACTTATTTTAGTGCTTCAAGTGGTGGAGGCACCCCTTCATTTTATGTGGAGCTGTACAGATATGATGGAGCTATATTTACTCTTATTGCATCAAGCGTTGGTACTCCTGAGTTAATTTCTTTTGGAACAAATATACAGCCATACTTTTCTACTCTTGCTGTTCCTCAAACTGCTTTAGCATTAACAGATAGACTTGCTATTCGATACTATGTTATTCATGATGGCCGTACAATTACTCTTCATACAGAAGATAATCACTTGTGTCAAGTTGTTACTACGTTCTCTAATGGATTAACGGCATTGAATGGATTGACCGCACAGGTTCAATACTTTCAGGTAGGTACTTCAGGAACGGACTTTGCTATCTCAAGTGCAACTAATATTCATACCTTCAATATCCCTACTGCTTCAGCTACAAATCGAGGGGCTTTGAGTAGTGCTGATTGGACAACTTTTAACAATAAACAGAATGCTTTAACAAACCCAATCACGGGCACAGGTGTATCAGGACAAGTAGCTTATTGGAATGGGACTAATTCGCAAACGGGAAGCAATAACCTATTTTGGGATAATACAAATATAAAACTTGGAATAGGTACAAACACACCTGAAGGAACAGGTTTGACAGTTGCAGGTGGAGGGGTTTTAATTAGCCTTGATTCGGGTGCTGCTAGAAAAGTATTAGAACTTTATGCTACAAGTACGGGGGCAAAAGTATCTTCTACTTATGTCGGTGCTTCATCTTATGGTAGTTTAGAATTATTAACTTCAAATGTGCCAAGGCTTACAATAGCGGACACGGGCGGTGTAACTTTGACAGGTGCTTTGAACGGGACTAGTGCTAGTTTTAGTGGATTGCTAACTGCAATCCCAACAGCAACAACTTTGGTAAGAGCAGCTACTTTTGGCAATACTTCAACAAATGCTTTATCTGCTGCATCTATTGGTTTTAATTTAGGTGGTGGTGATTTTGGTGCAATAGAGGTAGGTTACAATAGCAATAGTCCATATATGGATTTAAAAGTAGGTGCTTCATTGACTCAATCATTAAGACTAGCCTCCACAGGCGCAGCTACCTTTTCAAGCAGCGTGAACCTAGGAACAAATGCAAATGGAGCGGATACGGCTTTACTAAATATCAAGCAGGCAGGGACATCCTACAATAATGGTATCTACATAGAAAGAGGCGGTGAGAGAAACGGCTACCATATGTATATCGGTGGTGCATTGGATTCGCTTACTTTTAGAAGGAACTACTTTGGCACTCAATCTGATGTAATGTCCTTAACTAGAGACGGCAACGTAGGCATCGGCACGGCTAGTCCAGATGTGACAGGTTTTGGGTGGAGAACATTAACTATAAAAGGAGGCAATAATTCAGGTGATGCAGGTGTTTTAGAATTACAAAGCCCCACAACAACAGGTGCAGCTAATCTTGGTATAATTGCATTTTTAGATGGTTCAAATAGAAATGCTCAAATAGCAGGACAAAGAGATGGAGCTACTAATAGTGGTGCATTAAGTTTTACAACTTGGAATGCAGGAACAGGCAGCGAACGAATGCGCATCACTTCCGCAGGAAACATAGGCATCGGCACGACTAGTCCTCAAGCAAAACTTGAAGTAAAACAAACTGCTAGTGAAATACCTTTTATAATTGATTCAAGTAGTGATTCAAATGCAGCCTATACACTATACCAAGTTAATGGAAGCGGAGGTTGGGAAACGGGAATGTCTAATGCAGCGGATGGTTATAAATACCTTTTTTCCTATGGTGCTTTTGGAACTGCAAACTCAAAGGTAGCAATCACAAACACAGGCAACGTAGGCATCGGCACGGCTAGTCCTTCGGGTTCTTATTCTTTAACATTAGCAGGGAATGCTAGTTCAACTACAGGAGGAATAAATTTAAGACAAAATACAACAGATACCTTATATATTGGAAATCCCTCTGTTGCTAATACTACTGATATTGAAATTTGGAATCCTAGAGATGGATATTTAAGATTTGCTACCAACAACACCGAACGAATGCGCATCACTTCGGGGGGGGATGTTGTTACATTTGGAGCATTTAGGGCTTACAATACTTTTTTTGGTATTAGTAATTCAACAGGTTCAACACCTTATGGATTTTTTGGTAGAAGAGGATCAGCTACAGGTAGTGGTAATGACATGACAATATTTGCCGAATCAGGTCTTGGAATTTATACTTATACAAATGGTGGTGTTTCACCAGCAGGACCTTTTGTAGCATCAGGAGGAACTTCTTGGACAAATGGTTCATCAGATATTAGAAAGAAAAAGAATTTTGAAACAACTCAGGGATTGGCTGAAATTTTACAAATTGAACCTATCAAATATCATTTTAATGAAGATGAAGATGATTCTAAAAAAAGGTTAGGATTTAAAGCACAAAATTTATTAGATATAATCCCTGAGATGGTATCTGAAACAGGTGAATTAGCTGAAGATGGAACTAGCTATTTAACTATAACCCCTGATTATATTTTGCCTATATTAGTCAAAGCAATACAAGAACTTAAAACAGAAATAGATTCACTTAAAAACCAAATCAAATGAAAATTACCCTAACAGAAGACCAAATCAAAATGCTTGAAGCATGGGCACAAGAACTGCCTACCAAGTACGGGATGTCCTTTATCCAATTCCTAGCCCAACAGGTTCAGGAGCAGAACCCGAAGGAAGAAACAGAATAACAAATGGGGAATCAAATCGATTCCCCTAACCTTTAAAATACCTAATCAGATCATACTTGACGCAGATGTCAAACCTTTAAAGAAACAATTAAAGGAGGCAACGCTTGAACTCCAAGCAGCTAGGCAAAAGTTTGGGGATCTAAGTACGGAAGCCGTTGAAGCAGCAAAGAAAGTAGCAGGGATCAAGGATAGCATACAAGATGCAAATGAACAGGCTCAGCTATTCGATCCGGGTAAGCGATTCCAAGCGTTAACAAGCGCAGCAAGTTTAGCAGCCGGGGCAGTTGGTGCAGTTCAGGGAGCAATGGGTTTATTCGGTGCTGAATCTGAAGATGTCCAGAAAGCCCTTTTGAAGGTACAGTCTGCGATGGCTTTATCGCAGGGTTTATCACAGCTTGCGGATCTAGGAAAGGTCACAGATCAGCTAAAATCATCCTTTAAGGGATTGATAGGAACTACTGCGCAGAAGACAGCAGCTACTACAGCAGATACGGCAGCAACAGGAGCAAATGCAGTAGCCAATACAGCACAGGCAGCAGCTACAAATGCATCTTCCCTAGCAAGTAAGGCAGCAGCAATATCTATGAAAGTTCTTAGAGGGGCTTTGATTTCTCTGGGTATTCCTGCTTTGGTACTTGGATTAATTTCTTTGGTGCAAAACTTTGGTGCTATCAAAGATGCGGTCTTAAATTTATTGCCCGGTCTAAAAGGATTTTCGGATACGATCGGTAATTTAGTACAAGGGGTTACGGATTTCTTCGGAGTCACTAGCAAAGCAAACAGGGAACTTGAGGCACTAGGGAAGACCAATCAAAAGATAAACGAAGAAACAGGAAATCGGATCAAAATATTATCTGCACAAGGCGGTAAGGAAAGCGAGATCTATCAGCTTAGAGTTAAGCAGATAGAAAGCGAATTGAATCTACTTGAACAAACTAATAAAGCAAAAGGTAAACTTTCTGAGGAAGAACTAAAAAGACAAAAGGAACTTCAGACGGAAAGAACAGTAGAAGCATATACCTATTTAAAAAATAGACAAGATCAGGAAAAAGCAGCAGCGGAAAAGCAGGCAGCAGAGGCGAAGTCCAGAGCAGAAAAGGCAAAGGCTGAACAGGATAGAATTAATGAAGAAAAACTAGCAGCAGAAAAGAAACTTGCTGAGGAACAAAAAGAACTGCAAGAAAAAACGGCAGCGGAAGATAAGGAATTCCAAAAGCGAATAAATGAGATTCTGCTTGAATCAAGGCTTGCAGCGATCAAAGATGAAAACGATAGAGTTCGGGCAGAATTAATTGCACAACAGGAACAGGAACTTGCAGATCTAGCAGAAGATACCAAGCTTAGGGCAGATCAAAAACTAGCCATTCAAAAGCAGCTTGAGATTCGAAACAAAGAAGAACTAGATGCGCTTGAATTGACATTTGCGGAAGCAGATGCCATCAAAAAACTTGATGAACTAGATGCCCAAATGAAAGAGGCAGATGATAATTTGAATTTAGAAAGAAGTCTGCTAGATGAAAAGGATGCCCTACTTAAAGAATACTATGATAAAAATTTAATTTCAGATATTGAATACACGCAAGGAATAAAAGAAAATTCAGATGCAAGAATAGCCATAGATAAGGCAGAATACGATTTAAAAATATCTCAGGCACAGGCTGCATCTCAATTACTTGGATCACTTTCTGAATTGGCAGGAAAAAGAACGGCAGCAGGAAAGGCACTAGGAATAGCTGAAGCAATTATCAATACTTCTGTGGGTGTTACTCAGGCATTAAAGCAGGAATCTGTTTTGCCTTCCCCTTTTGATGTAGTAGCGAAGGTAGCAAATATTGCTACTATTTTGGCATCAGGCTTAAAAGCGGTTAAAGCAATTACGGCAGTCAATGTTCCCGGTGGCGGAGGCGGTGGAGGAGGCGCAGCTTTCCCATCTATTTCAGCATCAGCACCAAGCGGAGGTAGTCAAGTCCCTACAATTGGATCTAGCCCGGTTACTGCCTTGGGAACTATGATGCAGAATCAGACTCCAATCAAAGCGTATGTGGTAGAAAGTGAAGTGACAGGAACGCAAAAGCGAGTAGCGGATATTGAACGAAGGGCAGGATTTTAATACTTAGAGATATGGATAAATTACCACTATATAAAATGTTTATCGCTGACGATATCGATGGCGAAGAAGAAGTAGATTTTGTAGCCTTGGTAGAAAGCCCGGCAATACAGAGAAACTTTTTAGCCTTTGGAGATCAATTTGTAGAACCAACACAGGGCGAAAGCAAAAATGACTTTATGCCTAGATGCATCGAGTATGTAATTAATGAGGGTAAGGAATCAGAACAGGCGGTAGCTATCTGCTCAAGTTTATGGGAGCAGCACTTTGCAGGTACAAAAATATCATTTGATTATGATGATACTCTAAGCACTCAAAGAGGTAAAGAATTAGCTATCCAAAAAATTGATGCAGGTGAAATTGTATACATAATTTCTGCAAGATCTCAGAAAGAGAATTTGATTCCTGTAGCCAATGAACTAGGAATACCTTTGGATCGTGTTTATGCTGTAGGTAGTAATTCCGCTAAAATTGATAAGATCAAAGAACTAGGAATATCCAAGCATTACGATAATAATGCAGAAGTGATTTCTAAACTTGGAAGCATAGGTGAAAAATTTCTTGAAGTAAAGATCTTATGCAAAGAATGTGGCCATTCATGGGACTATCAAGAAGGCGGTGAAGATCCGTATACCTGTCACATGTGCGGGGGTAAAGAGAAATTTGAAAGCTATAATGACTACCCACAAAGCGCAAAGGATAATGCAGAAAAAGGCATCCGTTTAAATGAGGCGATTGGTAATCGATGCGCTACTCAGGTGGGCAAGGTTCGAGCGCAGCAGATCATGAATGGTGAGAACCTATCAATGAATACGATAAAAAGAACCTATTCCTATTTGAGCAGGGCTGCTGAATATTACAATCCAGATGACACAGAAGCCTGCGGGACTATCAGCTATCTTCTATGGGGTGGTGAGCCTATGCTTAGATGGGCAGAAAGCAAAATGAATCAAGAAGAATTTAGTGCGCATCTATCCTTCGCAGTTCAGGATGAAGATCAAAGAATTGTATCCGGGCCGTTAATGATCGCAGATCTACCGATCTACAGAAGGGACGAAGATGGGGAATACT